>SESG01014875.1_pt1 | contig 46510 bp, 31 predicted proteins | sample 3171421 | NCBI WGS metagenome assembly SESG01 (sample SAMN10866946, study PRJNA518727) | freshwater metagenome | biome: subpolar coniferous forest; feature: holomictic lake; material: water; isolation source: holomictic Lake 227, 6 m and 8 m depth | place: Canada: near Kenora, Ontario | collected...
TTTATTATGTTAGCACTATTAGTCTCCTGAAGGAGACGGGGCCGGGGGATGAGGTGCTTCTTCGGATATACTTCAGAAAAAGAAGGTCAAGGAATGAGATCCATTTACCTATTGACCCTTGTGGTTAAAAAAGACCTATTTATCAAGATCTTTCGAGAATTCTGCCCTGTCAGATTTCAAGACATAGGAAAGGGTTTTTCCTTCACTGTTCGTTCTTCGAATGAGTCTGAAGTCACTTTTTGTGAGGACATTGATTCCACGAACGCCGAGATCAGCAACTGACCAGCCAAGCATATTTTCTGCCTCTGCATTGGGATTAAACTCCTCTTCGCCACTGACACCCTCACGGAACTTACTTACCGCTTTGGCAAAGAGCGACCGGGATTGCTGATCCTCAATATATTGCGCATATTCCAGTTGGTTTCGGATCAAATAGTAGTTGTAGACTTCCGAAAACTCTGTTCTTTTCTTAGTTTTAAAACTACGGTAAGCTGAAGAATTCGCAGGAATGTGGCTGATTGTCAATGCTGGCAATTCTCTTATTGTTGCATCGGCAAATAAAGGCTGAACGGGCTGTGCTGTAACTTTCGCTGATGAAGCAATGATTTGATTCAATTTACCGTGATGATCGGATGCAAGGTTTCCAGGATTCATGGGTTTTATTGCAGGAACTCCTGCAAGGGTGTTTTTTTTGCTTTGCAAGGCCCGGGCGGGAGCCAGCGGTGTTGTCATTTGTATTGACGGCAATTGCTGCGCCAGTTGGGTTTTGTCACTGAAAGGCTTCAGCATCCAAAAAACAACAAAGAGGATCGTAAGGCTTGCGGCCGCGGCCAGGAAAGCATACAAAGGTTTCCCGGGCCGAAAAACGGGCATGAGTGCTGTTACTTCTTTTCTCAAAGATGATTTTGCATAGAAAATGACAGCAGGGTCAGGCTGCAACACTGTCAACCGGAAAAGTTCCAGTTCTCTCTTCACCTCCGGGTTTAAGGCAATAAATTCTGTGAGTTTCGCTTCATCTGCAGGGCTCAGGATGTTTTCAACTGAGGAGATTAGGTATTCTTCATAATTCCCTACATGAATCGGAGATACCGAAATCATGGATTTTTTTTTCAGGCTTTCTTTGTTTTCAAAAACAATTGCAGAATCCGGCTCCAATAATAGCAACTCAAATTCCTCAAAGTCAGTCTTCAGATGCGGATTTGCTTCAAGGAAGATCATAAGCTCAGCAACTCCGGTCGGGGAGAGACTTTTCTCATAATAGTCGAGAAAAAATGCTTCGTAGTTAGTGAGTGTGATATTCATTTCTTCCAATATTACATGACCTTATCCAAACTCCCGATATAAGTCTTCAGGAAGGTCCTTGCCCTGAAGATATAAACTTTAACCTGTGATTCATTGAGGCCGGTCATCTCACCGATTTCTTCATACGAATATCCTTCATAATCGCGCAACAAGAGCACAGACCGCTGAATTTCAGGAAGTTTAGCAACTGCCTCTTCTAAAATTTCTTTCAGGTCCGAATATGAATTCTCTGTTGTCATGTCACTCAAGGGTGCTTCTTCAAAATCAGTCAGTCTCTTGTTGCGGCGGAATGAATCGATCATCGTATGATAAGCTGCAGTAAAAAGATAAGATTTGCCTTTCTCAAAAGAAATTTCTCCAACTTTTTCCCACATCTTCGCAAAGGAATCCTGGACAATATCATTAGCCGTATCCCGGTCCTTTACACTCTTCACAATGAAGCGGTAAACGCCGTCGGAATATTTGTCGACACATATATTGAAATCAGATACCGTCATTCGCGATTTTGAAATGTTCAGTGATAAGACGGGGATTACGGCTTAAAGTTACAACGGAAACTAAAAAAACTTCGCAATAAATAATTTTTAAAAAAAGGGAGGCTCACAAAATAGGCAGCTTGTTATAATGAACATAATAACGTTTGCGCCTATGATCGTATGCGCGTCTGCGCGTTGACGATAGTTTCGTTATTTCGTTACGTTCTTCAAGTAAAACGTCAACGAGCATAAGAATATACGCCCATACGAGCATCAGCGTCTACGGAATTTCCATTATTAATCCCGACTAGAACGCAGTTTGAGTTTAACAATATTAATCAAAAAGAAGAGGGTGCTCAGTACTGAGACACCCTCTTCGAAAGCTCAAATCAATGAGAAACTATTTTTCAACAGCCACCTTGCGGGTATAATCCTGACCATTGACATTCAAATGCATATAATACATTCCAGCCTGGAGGTTTGCACCATCGATGGTGATGGAATTTTTTCCGGCACCGAGGAGACCGAGGTCATCATTGTAAACAGTTTGTCCGATCAGGTTAACCAGAGAAACAGTAACTTTTGAAGTCTTGGCCAGACTCAGGTCAACAGAAGCTGAAGTGTTGAATGGGTTTGGATAAACGTTAATGGCATCCTGTGACAAACTGGGTTCGTTGATGCCGACAGCGGTTGTGATGTTGATATCATCGAGGTAGAGGTTATTACCATATTTGTTTACGCTGGTAAAACGAACATACACTTTTTGCTGACCGGCAAACTGGGTAAGATCTACAGCATCCCATGCCCACTGTGTGGCAGTTGGGGTAAAGCTGGCAGTATTGTTTGCAGCGGTAGCAAGTGCAGTACCTGCTTTGTTGAAAACAGTAACCCAGGTAGCACCGCAATCTGTTGAAACTTCAACCTTAAGACCGTCAGCCTCACCGGCATAAGAACAATAAGCATGGTTGAAGGTAAGGGTTGCAGCGGTAGCAGTTGAAAGATCAACAGCAGGAACATGCAGATAATCTAACTGGTTGGCAGCACCATAATTATAAAAATACATCCATGAACAGCTAGTACTCAGACCGAAGCCCCCACAAGCTGTTTTCTTAGCCCATGTAATGCCGGCATCAGGATTGATGATAAACCAGTCTGTTGCAGGGAATGCAGTTCCCTGGAAACCTTCGGCAACCGGTAGGTTAAAAAGAGCAGTTGTGAGCACGAATGACTTGCTGAGTGCGTTATTCACAGGATAGAAATCGGTAGCACCATTGGGGTTGCTTACCCAAATTTTCACAGTATGTGATCCGCCGGATAAGGTAGTTAAATCCGGGAGGCTGATGTTGGCTGTAGCAGCAGCGGCAAGACTACCAGTCCATGCTTGTGTTGAAACAGGACCATTGTCAACCTGATAGTTGATGGTGGCTGCAGTTAAAACGGTAGTTTTCGCATTTTTCAGGGTGCAGGCCAAGGTGATAGGAACGCTACATGAGAATCCGGGAACAACAATCGCAGAAATAGCTGCATCAAGGTTGGCGTCACCGGTTAATGCTATAGGTGCACTGATCGTACCTTGTTTGATATTTTTATTAGCCATATCCTGAACCCAGGCAATCGCTTCAAGTTGGGTAATGTCATAATACCAGTTTGGAATCGGAACAGCGAAATGTAAGGTATCATCGTCGCCGGCAGCCCAGGTTGATGCCAGGGCAGTACCAGAAGCATCGGGTAACATTTTCTTCATGACTTCATAAAAATCAGTTTCTCCATTAGAACCGGGAGCAGTTGCGAAATGAATTGTTTTCTCCAACAAGGCAATTTGAGCAACAAAAGTCCCACTCATTGCACTATCAGCTGTAATAATACAAGTCACAAAAACAGAGTCGAAAGCGGCACTGATCGTATGAGTAAGACTCATATGAAAATATGCAGGGACAGCATACTCAGCGTCGATCTTAGCCTGAGAAAACGGATTGGTGGTACTGGCCAGGTTTGGATTACCGTGCCAAACATTTCCATCCATTACGGCATCAGGTACACCACTAACAGCATACAATGCGACGCGGGTGTTAACATCCGCTTGATTTTGCAGGTACATCGGATCGAATCCTGGCCACCAAACCTGATATTTGATTGGTAAAATTTTTGTTGGATTCGGATCTGCATGCAATAAAGCATTAAAACCAGGGTTGGCTGCAGCACAAGGACTACAGGAAGCTTGTGTGAATTCTTCAATAATGGCTACTCTTTGGGAGTGTTGTGCCATAGCAAAAGAAACAACAAGTACGAGACTGAGAAGCGTAATGATTTTTTTCATATTGATTTGTTTGTGAACGTTTCTTTAGAACTTACAAATGTAGAATCAAATCTGTTAAGTTATTGTTAAGTTTCTAATTTAGAACCGGTCTAAATTAGACAATAATTTGAACATAAAACACTTATTATCATGTCATTGAGAATGACACATAAAGCAATTAAAGGAGAATCAGCTAGTCATTCAGCTTCAGAACAGCAAGGAACGCAGATTGTGGGACTTCCACATTTCCGACCTGCCGCATACGCTTCTTTCCCTTTTTCTGTTTTTCCAAAAGTTTCCTTTTCCGGGTGATGTCGCCGCCATAACATTTAGAGGTAACGTCTTTACGGAATGCTTTGATCGTTTCCCTGGCAATAATTTTCGCACCAATACTGGCCTGGATAGCGATATCAAACTGCTGACGCGGAATCAGCTGACGAAGTTTTTCGCAGATCTTCTTTCCAAATTCATAGGAGTGGTCTCTGTGGATCAGGGCTGACAATGCATCGACTGGTTCACCGTTCAGAAGGATATCCATTTTTACCAGCTTGGACTCCTGGTATTCATAGGGATGATAATCGAAAGAAGCATATCCCCTGGAAACCGTTTTAAGTTTATCGTAAAAGTCAAAGACAATCTCGGCCAGGGGCATCTCAAAAGATAGCTCCACCCTGTCGGTAGTCAGATAAACCTGGTTTTTTATAATTCCGCGCTTATCGATACAAAGAGAAAGGATAGGCCCGATATATTCTGCTTTGGTGATAACCTGGGCGAGGATGTAAGGCTCTTCGATCCGGTCAATCAGGGTGGGCTCAGGCATTTCAGAGGGGTTATTCAAAATCCTCTTCACCCCTTTTGTGTCAAAAATATGATAGGAAACGTTGGGTACCGTGGTGATTACCGTCATGTTAAATTCACGTTCCAGGCGTTCCTGAATGATTTCCATATGTAGCATCCCCAGGAAGCCACAGCGAAAGCCAAAACCAAGTGCAGCTGAAGACTCCGGTTCGAATACCAGAGAAGCATCATTCAACTGTAACTTCTCCATTGCGGACCTTAACTCTTCAAACTCATCGGTATCTACTGGATAAATCCCGGCAAAAACCATTGGTTTCACATCTTCAAAACCCTGGATAATGTCGGGACAAGGATTGTGCACATGGGTAATGGTATCACCTACCTTGACTTCCTTGGCATCTTTGATCCCGGAAATGATATAGCCAACATTGCCGGCTTCCACTACATCTCTGGGTTCACGCTCCATTTTCAGGATACCAACCTCGTCGGCAAGATATTCCCAGCCGGTCGACACGAACTTAACTTTGTCGCCTTTACGGATACGGCCGTTGAAAATTCTGAAATAGGCAATGATCCCGCGAAAAGGGTTATATACCGAATCAAAAATAAGTGCCTGTAAGGGTAGTTCAGGATCCCCCTTGGGCGCAGGAATACGGTCGACGATGGCTTCCAGGATCTTATCCACACCATATCCTGACTTTCCACTGGCATGAATGATCTCGCCCCTGTCGCAAGTGGTGAGGTCAACAATCTGATCACTTACCTCTTCCGGCATGGCAGAAGCCAGGTCCATTTTATTCAAAACAGGAATTATGATCAGGTCGTGGTCGAGCGCCAGGTAAAGATTAGAAATCGTCTGAGCTTCAATGCCTTGTGATGCATCAACAATAAGCAAAGCTCCATCACAGGAAGCAATGGAGCGAGAAACTTCATAGGAGAAGTCGACATGCCCAGGGGTGTCAATGAGGTTCAGGATATAATGCTGACCTTCATGCTCGTACTTCATCTGGATCGCATGTGATTTGATTGTGATCCCGCGCTCACGCTCGAGATCCATATCATCGAGCAATTGAGCCTGCATATCACGCAAAGCAACAGTCTCGGTAAATTCAAGCAATCGGTCGGCCAGGGTACTTTTCCCGTGGTCAATATGAGCTATAATACAAAAATTCCGGATATTTTTCATGGCCGGCAAAGGTAATAAAGAAAATGACACATTTTTTTTATTGCTCCATGCAACCCTGTAATAACTTTCTTGGTCTTACAGTGTTAAAAGTGTTAATATTCTTAGAAAATTCATCAAAAATCAATATAGCTTTGATTCTTTTGTAACTTTGGCAAGTTTATCCGTTCACAAACAACAATATGAAAAGATATATTCCTAACTTTCAAGTAATTATGATTTTTCTTATGCTGCCAGTAGCAAGTTTTTGCTTTGGCCAGAGCCAGGGAAAGTCTACTGTAATTAAACCTGATCCCCGACTTTATGACTGTCTGGACAAGTCGTATGTTGATGGTTTAAAGGACAATCCCCGATTGTTGTTATACTACAATTTCTTTCTTGACAACAGTTATTACATTTCTGCTACGCCTGAAAAAAAAGTAACAGGGGCTGATATTTCTACACTTGCCTTGCGAAATCCGGGGCCGAATGGCGAAAAATTATTCTTCAGTGAAAATCTCAGCACAATAAAAACCGGGAGCTTCAACCCGCTGAAGTATGATATTTCCTTACAACCTAATATGTTTACCAATTATTATCTGGGCCAGACCGGGAAAGTTCTTGTGTTTTATTCAAACAAAGAATTCACCGAGAAATACAGGATATATCTTAAGTCTTTCAACCTTGACCTCGTAAAGTAAAATAACATGAAAAGAATAATATCCCTGATTTTTCTCTTTTTCTTACTGATAGGTGCTGTACAGTCTCAGACATACCTGATGAACGCTGCTTCTAATGGCACAACAGTAACTACCTGCACCGGGTCTCTTTATGATCCCGGTGGCGCATCAGGTGGCTATGGCAACAACCAAAACTTTGTCATTACGCTGTGCTCCAACAACGCTTTGACAACACATATCAAACTTTATTTCTCAGCTTTTTCCATTCATGCCTCTGACACCTTATTTATTTATGATGGCAATAATACTTCTGCGCCACTGATCGGAGCTTATAATGCGTCAAATACGCTGTTTTTATTCCCTGTTTATGCTACAGCTTCCAATGCATCAGGCTGTCTGACCCTGCGATTTAAGTCAGATGCCGCTTTATCTGATGCTGGCTTTGAAGCCCAAATCAGTTGTGTGACTGCCTGCCAGACTGTACTTTCGTCTATTGACAGTGCTGCCATGTACCCCCAGATGAAAGACAGTAATAATGTTGACATCTGTCTTGGAGATACCGTCACTTTCATCGGGAATGGCGTTTTCCCTCAAAATAACCTGATCTATAACCAAAGTAATGCTACCAGTGTTTTTCAGTGGGATTTCGGCGATGGAACCACAGCTATCGGTCAAACTGTTAAACATTTTTACCCGATCATGCGTGGCTATAATGTTGACTTAAGGGTCACTGACAATCATGGTTGTGTTTCTATGAACTCAATGGGTACCCGGGTTCGTATTTCAACTGACCCGATCGGGCACGTAGGGAGCCTTCCTGATATATGTACTGATTCTAAATTGAATGTCTCTGTTGGATTTGCATACAACAACAGTATCTCTGTCACGGTACCTTCTTTTTATCAGCAGGCGAGTCTTGCCTACGACAGTGCCACTTTTATCCCTGATGGAGGTGCCCTGGGAGGGATGTGTTATAATACCAATGTGAATTTTTCCTGTTTTCAACCCGGACAGGTAGTTACCAATGCCAACGACATCGTGTCAGTAGAAGTCAGCATGGAGCACTCTTTTATTGGTGACCTTGAAATGAAACTGATCTGCCCTACCGGACAATCCACGACATTAAAGACATACGTACAATCCGGGGGTGCATACCTGGGAGAGCCTTTTGGCGGAAACGGCCACTCGGCCTTCGACTGTACAACACCCCCATCATGTATCACTGACCCACTCCAGAACCCAATGGGAACCTGCTGGAGATATGAATGGACTATGCTGAATCCCTCCTGGAACGTCATGCAGACCTATGCCGGGGCTGGGAATATTTCGACCCCCTATACCATGCTCGACAGCGGTAGTTATACACCTGACAACTCTTTCGCTTCCATGATCGGCTGTCCGCTCAACGGGACCTGGAACCTTCAGATTTGCGATTACTGGGCCATCGATAATGGCTGGGTATGCTGGTGGCGGCTTAATTTAGATCCATCTATCCTTCCAATCAACTGGGGCTACAGCGTGCCAATCGATACCGTTACCTGGAGTGGTCCTAGCATCATTTACAATACCGGGAAGCATATCATCATCAAACCAGATTCAGCAGGTATTTTTGATTACCATGTATTTATTAAAGATGATTTTGGCTGTACTTATGATACAATAATACCGCTTACTGTAGTACAAACGCCACAACCCGACCTTGGGCCCGACTCGAGTATGTGTGAAGGGAGTCCTTATGCACTGATAGCCCCTAATTACCCAAACAGCTCTTATTATTGGTTACCGGGAGGTCAGACCATCCCAACAATAACACCTTCAGAAAGCGGGAAATATGTGGTAATCATACAAACCGGGAATGGAAATGTGCAATGTGTCGGCTATGACACTATTAATGTGAACTTTTATCCAAAGCCACTGATCAGTTTTCTGCCGGATATTTTTGAAGGCTGTAATCCCATTGAAGTTAATTTCAAGAACATAACCATTCCGCTAAATGCGAGCTACCATTGGGATTTTGGAGATGGAGACACCTCAAATTTGAAAGAACCTTCCCATATTTATAAGACAACTGGCACATACAATGTAAGTCTTGCCGTTGCCACTGGTTCCGGATGTAACGATTCATATACGATCAGTGGTCTCATCAAAGTATATCCACAACCTGTCGCTGGTTTCCAAATGAGTGCCGGTACTGTCAGAGTCTCTGACCCTACTGTCACCTTCACGAATACCTCCGCAGATGCAACGAATTATGCCTGGAACTTTGGCGACGGTGCGATGTCGGCTGAAGCCAATCCCTCCCATACCTGGCCTGCCAAAGGATATTTCCAGGTAATCATGATTGCCTTTACTGATCATGGCTGTGCCGACACTACCAAGAACGTAGTCAACGTTATTGATGATGATATTGTTATTCCAAACATTATCACGCCAAATGGAGATGGTAAAAACGACTTTTTCGTGATTGACAACCTTGATTCTTATACAACCAACGAATTGACCATCTTTGATCGTTGGGGTAAGAAAATCTATCAGAAAGACAATTACCAAAACGACTGGGGTGGTGATGGTCACCCTGACGGAACCTATTACTGGATCCTGAGAACCCGTGGATCGCTGAAGTCTATTGCTACTAAAGGAACCCTTACCATTATCGGCTCAACAAAGTAAGGTCCCACAAAGTTATTTGTTAAATTCCTTTTAAATTATAAGTGCTATTTGAATTCTTTTCAAATAGCACTTATAATAATTATACCTTTGCACCGTTTAAAACTAGTTTAAACGCAAGTTATTTAATTTAAGCTACTTACACTATGGAAAAGATTAAATTAGGCATTATGGGTTTTGGCGACATGGGCCGAACCTTGTACCGTCAGTGTCTTGAGGATGAGCGAATAGAAGTTGTCGCTATCAGTGATATCGGAAGACCAGAAGTGCTTCATTACTTACTGGAATCCCATGCAAAAACCGAGATTGACGTTAAACTTGATGGGAAATTCCTGGTTTCTAAAAATGGGAAAGCGAGATTTATAAATGCTATAACGCCTGCTAATGTTCCCTGGGACGCTTTAGGTGCGGATATCGTCGTTGACGCAACCGGGAAGTACCGTTCACGAAAAGAACTCGAAGAACATCTTGAGTCAGGTGCAAAAAGAGTCATCGTCAGTTTCCTGCCCAGCGATGAAATTGACCGTATTGTCGTAATGGGTGTTAATGACCATACGATGAGGAGTACCGACAAACTCATTTCTCCTGGTTCTGCGACAACCAACGCGACAGCTCTTATGTTGAAAATGCTCGACGAGGCTTTCGGCGTTGAATATGCCACCTTTACTGCCATTCACGAATATACAGCAGATCAGCCCTTACGTGATACAGCCGGTTTAAATTTCCGCCGCAGTCGTTCTGCTGCTAAGAATATTATCCCAAACTTCTCTCCCACGCCACAGTGGCTTCCTTACGTTATGCCAGAATTTAAGGGCCGTGTTGAAGGCACCGCACTCAATGTCCCGGTTCCGGCTGGCACCTTGCTCGACCTCAACACTTTCCTTATTAAAGAAGGCGTTACAACAAATGATATTCACGCTGCAGTACAGGTATTTGCTTCCAAATATCCGCATATCGTTAAGTTCGAAGAAGAACCTATCGTTTCTTCCGATGTCATTGGTGACACACATTCTGTGATCTACGACAAAGAAGCTGCTATGCGTTCAGCAGGACAGATGGCAAAAACCATGGTATGGTATCATGTGGCTGCCAGCCTTTCAGCAAGGATTAAAGAACTTATTCTGGCTTACAATGAAATTGATTTAAAAGGAGGTGCAAAATGAAAGTAGCAATTAATGGTTTCGGCAGGATCGGCCGTTCAGTATTCCGTATCCTTAACAGCCGCGAAGATATAGAAGTCGTTGCCATCAATGACTTATTCGACAATGCAGTACTGGCATATCTGCTAAAACATGATACCGTAATGGCAGGCTTTGGACAAGATATCCGCCTGGAAGGCGACTATCTCATCACACCTCATGAGAAAGTCAAGATGCTCGCATGTAAAAATCCTCTGGATCTTCCCTGGAAAGAACTGGGCGTCGACGTAGTTGTCGAATCTACAGGGATTTTTCGTTCCAGGGAAAAGTTAATGCCTCATATCCAGGCAGGTGCAAAAAGAGTCATCCTTACAGTTCCTGCTAAAGACGAAATCGATTACACCGTAGTTATGGGTGTTAATGATTCCGGCCTGAAACCTGAACATCGAATCATTTCCAACGCAAGTTGTACCACCAATTGCCTCGCTCCTATCGCCAAGGTTCTCAATGACAACTTTGGGATTATCGAAGGTTTGATGACAACAACACATGCCTATACCAACGACCAGCGTCTGGCTGATGTACCTCACGAAGACTGGAGACGGGGTCGTGCCGCTGCAGAAAACATCATTCCAACCACCACTGGTGCTGCCAGGGCTGTGGGTAAAGTTATCCCGGCTTTAAAAGGCAAACTCGATGGAACTGCTGCCCGGGTACCTGTACCTGACGGCTCAATTGTTGACCTTGTTGTAAAGGTTAGCAAGGATGTCACCGTAGCCGATGTTCACGCAGCCATGCGTTTTGCCGCGAACTCACCAGAGATGAAAAACATCCTGAAGTACTCCGATAAACCTATCGTGTCTTCCGATATTGTCGGGAATCCTTATTCATCAATCTACGATAGTGAATTCACCCGCGTGATCGGAAACCGTGTTATTAAGACCTTAAGCTGGTATGATAACGAATGGGGCTATTCAATGCGGGTTGTTGACCTGATTGAGAAAATCTCCCAGTTTAAAGACTGATCTCTGATCAGTCTTTATCTTCAAGGTAGCGCTGCATAATTTTTGCAATGTACTTGCCAATCACATCAAACTCCAGGTTTACAATACTGCCTGGTTTAAAATTGTGAAAGTTGGTATGATCAAATGTATAAGGAATGATGGCGACAGAAAAGAAATCTTTTCCGCTGTCAACCACAGTAAGGCTCGTGCCGTTAACGGTTATCGAGCCTTTTTGTACGGTGATGTTTCCTTTTTCAGCATCGTATTCGAAGAAATACTTCCAGCTACCTTCGGGTTCTTCTACTTTAATACAGCGGGCAGTCTGGTCCACATGGCCTTGTACCATGTGCCCGTCAAAACGGCCATCCATTTTCATACTGCGTTCGAGATTCACTTCTGTTCCTTCGAGCCAGGTGCTCAGGTTTGAGCGGTCCAGAGTCTCCTGAACGGCAGTCACCACATATTGACCAAGTTCAGGGAAAACCTTGACAATTGTCAGACAGACACCGTCATGACTGAGACTCTGATCAATATGAAGGTCCTTTGTAATTGACGCTTGAAGCGTAAAATGAACATTGCCCCTGTCTTTTTCAATTGCGACTACTTTTGCAAGGGCTTCAACGATTCCGGTAAACATTTCAGATAAGTTTTTAGTGAGTAAATTTAGTATATGAGGGTAACTATTCCATGTAACGAACGCTTATACAAGCCCTTGAGCCTGATCTCAAACACATCACAAACGTAGAAATATACACCTCCGCTGCATAGCTGATGTGAATTTTTATCATAACCGTCCCAGTTAATATCAGGGTCCATGGTCTGAAAAACCACGACACCCCAGCGGTTATATATGGTCAGGTTGATCTGTGATACAGAGTTATAAGGGAACGGCTTGAAAACGTCATTTTTATTGTCTCCGTTGGGGGTGAAAACATTTGGCAGTGTATAGTCGGGACAAGAATCTCCTTCAATACAAACCTGGACGCTATAAACACTCTGATTTCCAACAGTGTCGAAAGCCGTGACAGCATAACAACCAACAATGGTATTGGCTTGCTGATGGGTATATGTAGTATTTTCAGCGCCAAAGACTGAATCAAGCAAGACAAAATCTGATCCTGATTCAGCTTTAAAATAAATATAGTACTTATACGTATCACTCGTGCAGAATTGATTGGGGTTCGTCCATACGAGGGTATTCGTATTTGTTGCACAATTTACTGTTGCTGCCATTATAGGTGGACAAGGGGGTACATTATCCATCGGCTTGGCGCAGGTCCTTTGTGAATAGTTTATCAATGGATAAGGCAGTACCGGATCCGAATAGGAACCGATCCCTTTTACATAATAACAGTAATATTTCCCATTGACCAGGTTGCTATCCACGAACATAGAATTCTTTGAATTCCCAATAGAATCGTAGAGCAGGCTCACAGGATTCTGCCGGTAAACAACCATAGTGTCATTAGTCCAAGGAACAAAGCAAGACCATTTCAGGATAATTTTATGATCAGAGGGTAAGAGGTTCAAAAAGACAGAAGACGCAAGATGCGTATAGCCGATTAAAAATCTGTTTCCAGGGGTATCATTTACTAGTCCGATCTCGTAGTCAATTTTATTATCCCGGGTATTTACCAGTGAATCTACAAAAGAGGTGTCGGTGAGGTTTGACAAGGAGTCGATCAGGACCCATCCTGTTCCGGGAGGGGTATCCCTGGAAATGAGATATTTGAACGGCCCAGGTGTTTGTGTGAAGTCTAGTTCGGTTGGCTTAACCCAGGCGACAAACACTGAACCTTGTATAGGGTCAGTATTCCTGATACTGATATTTGTAATGATCGGAAGGTCTCTTTTTAAGCTGACACAGACTTCAGAAGAAGCGATGCTCTCAGCGCCGTCGTCAAAGAATGCAATCACCATATAACAATAATCAACGCCATGGATCAACCCACTTCCGTTGTCATCGTCGGTAAACGAGAGTGTACTCAGATCATTAATCGTTGCGATTTTCTGATAACCCGTATATGCAGGAACTCCTGTCTCGCAATAGCCTGGCACATATCCGTAAAACCCATTTCTGCGATAGATTCTATATCCGATGGCATTTGCGCATTTGCTGGGATCCCAGTGCAGAATAATGCTATTTCCAAAGGGAAGTGCGTTTAGATTTTCGATACGTGGCGCAATAACGCTTAAGTTAACCATTACAACATTAACCAGGTTTACAGGGTAACCATTATCCTGGGCTTTAAAATAAACCGTATGCGGATATTTCTGAACATGATCACAAACGGTGTTCCAGCTAAAGTGCGACACAACTGTTCCCTGATTACTCGTTGTAGGAAAGCTTGCCGGGCTAATGGGCATCACCAGAGGACCACCGGTTCCGCTGAGGGTAACAATTTGTCCGTCAGGATCACTGGCTTCAACATCGAAGTTGATTGAACTCCCTGCAATCACGCAGGTGTCGGGGGGCGCTTTGATAACAGGCGGGTGGTTTGTACATGCCATGATAATAATCTGCATATCACGGGTCACATACCCAATTCGAATTCCTTTACGCCACTCTTCAATGAGGATAGCAATATTATACTCACCATTTATCTTTGGGTAATTCCAAAGGAATTCACCGGTTAAAGGGTTAATTGAGCAGACGGTATCGGGCGGAATGTTATTCCCGGAAGTTTTATTAGGCAGCACATAACCTCCGATTGGCAAGCCACCGGCTCCGCGGCAATCTACCAATCTGTATGACAAGCTGTCGCCATCAGGATCCCATGCTCCGGGGTTGTGAATATAAGGATAATTGGTACAACCCATGTCGATTGGAGGCAACAGCAATTCGGGAGAATTGTTGGCTGTAAAAAACGGATTGATCACGAGCAAAGTCTCAATAAACAAAGGGACGTTCACCGAATTGGGAATATTGAGGATTCCCCCGTTCCTGTTCGGATCTTCCAGAGAGACGATATAGGAACCGACTCCGCTGTAGGTATGATCCCCGATATATTTATTCCGTCGGATCTGGTTGGGGAGATCCACTTTCTCCACCCTGGATATTGTACCTATTTGCCCATCTCCAAAGTTAAGATCAAGTGATGGCCTGTCAGCAGGACTGGGTGCGTAGGTATAAGTAAGTATGGTAAATTCATAGGTAAGGCCCCCTTTCCAGCGGAAGGTGATCTCCCCTGCCCGCTGATGCGTTGCCATGGCAGCAAGTGTAAAACCAAGTAAAATAAAGACTATAAATAACTTACGCATCAATGTGATAGAAAGTCCAAAGGTAAAAATAAAAGACGGACGATAGATAACATGAATCGCCCTAATTTATTACGTAACGTACAAACATAAAGCCAGAAACACTGAATCCCGGAAGTTTTTCTCCTTCTCTTCCAGATTTCATTTTTTTCATTTACTTTTGGATGCAGGAAGGCCTTGTAAACTGCTTTTCCAAACCTATTCTTTATGTATATCATTGATCCGGAGAAGGAAAAAAAGGAAATCCTGAATCGTTATCGTTATTTACTTTCTGCATGGAAAGCAAAGTCGGAAAAAGATCGCCGCCTGGTGCGCAAGGCATTTACTTTCGCTGTTGAAGCTCATAAGGATATGCGCCGAAAATCCGGGGAACCCTATATCTATCATCCCATAGAAGTTGCCCGTATCTGTATTGAAGAAATTGGATTAGGAACCACTTCCATTTTAGCTGCTTTAATGCATGATGTAGTTGAAGACACCGAATACACGCTGGCTGATATTGAAGGGATGTTTGGCCCGGTTGTGGCTAGAATTATCGATGGCCTAACTAAAGTACGAACATTTGTACATGCCCAGGATACAGATTCAGGATCGCTCCAGGCAGAGACCTTTCGTAAGATTCTTCAGATATTCCTATCAGAAGATATCCGAGTTATCCTTATTAAATTAGCTGACAGGCTTCACAATATGAGGACACTTGAGTTCCTCAACAGGGGAACCCAGTTAAAGATTTCCTCTGAAACGCATATTTTCTTTGCCCCCCTGGCAAACAGACTGGGGCTCTATCTTGTCAAGACAGAACTTGAAGATCTGGTTTTAAAATTTACCGAACCTGAAGCATATGCTACTATAGATCAGAAGCTGAAAGACAGTGAGTTGGAAAGGGCTCGTTTTATCAATAGCTTTATCCTCCCCCTGAAAAGATCAATGGCGGAACAGGGGTTTCAGTTCAGGATTACCGGAAGGATAAAGTCACATCATTCCATCTGGGAGAAGTTGCAAAAAAAAGACGTCAGTCTCGAAGAGGTTTATGATCTTTTTGCTGTGCGGATTATCATCGACACGCCCAGGGAAAAAGAAAAACTTGACTGTTGGAGGGTTTATTCGATCATCTCCGACTTTTACAAACCAAACCGGGAGCGCTTACGTGACTGGATCTCTAACCCAAAAGCCAATGGTTATGAGTCACTGCATACCACGGTGATGAGCCATGAAGGCCGATGGGTCGAAGTTCAGATCCGTTCGAAACGTATGGATGACATCGCGGAAAAAGGCTATGCCGCACACTGGAAGTATAAACAACAGGGAGACAGCGAGAGTGGCATCGACGAATGGCTCAGGCAGGCAAAAGAAATCATTGAAGGCAATACCGAATCCGATGCACTCGAGCTGGTTGACGAATTTACCAGAAGCCTATTCGGAGAAGAGATTTATGTTGTAACCCCAAAAGGTGATGAGGTTAAACTACCTGCAGGCTCAACAACCCTTGACTTTGCCTTTTTTATTCATTCTCAGATTGGAACAAAAGCCATAGGTGCCAAAGTCAATTACAAACTGGTTCCCTTAGAATACAAACTGAATAACGGGGACCAAATTGAGATTATCACTTCTTCCAGGCAAAAGCCGAAAGAAGAATGGCTATCCATCGTTACAACGGCAAAAGCCCGCTCACGCATCAAAGAGGCCTTGCGGGAAGAAAGAAAGCTGGCAATCATTCGAGGGAAGAAGAAACTTGATGAGATCCTGTCGACCAATGAGATAAAGCCAGGCAGTGAAACCCTGAAGACAATACAAACGGCCTTGCAAATCAAAGACCCGAATGAGATCTATTTACGGTTAGAAAACGGGAGCCTCGGCAGCGACGAGATTTTGCATTCACTCCGCCCACCGGGAAGGGAAGGGATATTTAATCTTTTTTTGAGGCCATTTTTCAGGCTGATCGGTAGTCCTGGTGATGCCAGTGAAGAAGAAATCCTCAGCACCATCCATGAAAACCCGGGCAGCCTGCTTCTTTCAGAAGATGTAAAAGAGTTTAAAACCGTCGTGGCAGTCTGTTGCCAGCCTGTCCCGGGCGATGATGTTATCGGGCTCAGGATTAACCCAGAAGAAATTGAAATCCATCGTACGATATGTCCGCATGCTTTACAGTTTATGTCAAAACACGGCGACAAAATTGTGAAATCGAAATGGAAACCCCAGGAAGATGTCAGCTTCCTTTGCGGATTGATGGTCAGAACCGGTGAAAGGAAAGGAATGATCAAAGACTTATTGGATGTGATCTCTGTTCAGTTTAACCTTAATATACGCTCTCTTCATATTGAAACCGCAGGACAGATTTCCAGAGGGATCTTTATGGTTTATGTCCAGCATACCAAAACCATCAGCGATCTCATTGAAGGTTTGAAAAAGGTGCCTGGAGTTATGATCGTCAAAAGAATCAATAAACTTGAAGAAAAAAATCCAATGGCTTCAGAATAATTAATTGAATCTGTTGAACTTACCAATGATATCCAGGATTTTTATTTTTATTTATTCCAAATAATCTCATTTTTTTTCTAATTTTATCGAAAATATCAGATCGGTTCTCCCTTGGATATACAAACATAGTTAGCTATCCATGAGAAACTTATCATGATTATTGGCTTTGAAAAAATAAAAACACATGAAGGATACCAAAGAAAACAAAGATACGCTGGAGACTGTAAAAAAGATCTTTACAGATTATCTTGAAAGCCACGGTCATAGGAAAACGCCGGAACGTTATACCATTCTGAAGGAGATTTACACCACTGACGGTCACTTCGACATTGAGACCTTGTACATCCGGATGAAAAATAACAAATATCGTGTAAGTCGTGCAACCCTATACAATACGATTGAACTTTTGCTCAATTGTAGCCTGGTGACCAAACATCAGTTTGGGAATAACTGTGCCCAGTTTGAGAAATCTTTTAAGTTCAAGCAACATGATCATTTTATCAGTCTGAATAATGGTGCTGTCATTGAGTTTTGCGATCCCCGTCTCCAGGAGATCAAGAATTCTGTTGAAAAGGAACTTGGTGTCGAAATAACCCATCATTCCCTGATCTTCTATGGCTATTTCCATGAAGAAGCTAAGAAAGAGTAGAATAAAATAGCAATAACAAAGCAGAAATGAGAAAAGCTGATGTCATCTTAGGCCTCCAGTGGGGCGATGAAGGAAAAGGAAAAATTGTTGACCTGCTGACCGCTGAATATGACATTGTAGCCCGTTACCAGGGTGGGCCGAATGCAGGCCATACGATTGAGATCAACGGAAAGCGACATGTACTTCATTTAATTCCCTCAGGAATCTTTCACAAAAACACCATCAATCTCGTTGGAAACGGCGTCATCATCGACCCTTATATTTTCAACCGGGAGATCCTGGGTTTGAAAGACCTGGGTATCAACCCAGAAGGACAGCTTCTTATTTCCCGCCGGGCACACCTGATTTTGCCCACGCACCGCATGCTTGATGCCTGTCAGGAAAGAATGAAAGATTCAGAAAAGATCGGTTCAACGCTGAAAGGCATCGGACCGGCTTATACTGATAAAGTCGGCCGGACAGGAATTCGTGTCGGGGAAATCTTCTCGCCGAACTTTAAAAGTCATTACGACAAGCTAAAAAACAATCACATCCAGCTCATGGATCATTACAAGATCCCTTATCAGGAGATTCTTATCGACGGTCATCCCTTCGCCGACTATGAAGAATTGTGGTTTGGCGCCATTCAGGATTTCATGAAACTCGGCTTTGTAGACAGCGAGTATTATATCAACCAGGCGATGGATAACAACAAAAGTGTTCTGGCAGAAGGTGCCCAGGGAGCACTTCTGGATATCGACTTTGGTTCTTACCCTTACGTGACCTCATCCAGCACTACGACAGGTGGTGTTTGCACCGGCCTGGGGATTCCGCCAAACCGCATTGGTGAAGTAATCGGGATCTTTAAAGCTTATTGCACGCGTGTTGGCAATGGCCCTTTCCCTACTGAATTGTTGGAAGAGACCGGGGAAAAGATCCGGGTGACCGGTCATGAATTTGGCTCAACAACAGGCAGACCCCGGCGTTGTGGCTGGATCGACCTGCCTGCATTACGTTATGCCATGATGGTTACAGGTTGTACACAAATGGCGATGATGAAATCCGACGTTCTGGATGATTTTGATGAAATTCAGGTATGCACTCATTATAATAATGGGGATGAACATACTGAAGTTTTCCCCTATGATCCGGCAATGTGTGGATATGTTCCTGAATACAAGAAACTTAAGGGGTGGAAAAGCCCCATTACTGAGATTCAAGACTGGGATGAAATCCCACTTGCCTTTAAAGATTATATTCGATATCTTGAGAAGGAAACAAAAATTCCGATCACGCTGGTATCACTCGGACCAGGGCGTACGCAATCACTTAGAAAGACATCATTTTTCTCCTAAAATCTAATAAATAAACCCATGAAGTTCAGGCTGTTTATTTTATTCTTCGCCATTAGCTTGTCTGCCTTGGCACAGAAAACCCCGGATTCAATTCCTCAAAGCGTATTGCGGGCTTTTACCAAGGAATATCCTGATTCCAAAAAAGTTAGCTGGGAAAAATCCGGAACTAATTACCTGGCAAACACAAAAGTTGACGGGCAAAATGCCAAAGCCCTTTTTTCAACCGGCGGAGAATGGGTAGAGACTAATTTTGAAACCAGCGAAAGTGAATTGCCGGGGAAGATCTCGAATTACCTGAGTGCAAACTACGCTGGCTATGAAACCAACCTTAGCCGCTATACTGAAAGCAAAAACAACGGTGCTTATTATTATATCACAATCCGGAAAAAAGGCACTGCTGAGACTGCCGGTGAGATGTTTTTTGATTCCCAGGGAGTGTTTATCAAAAAGAATGACTTTATCCCAATCACAGCCAATATTTCGACAAGTTCGGCGCAGGAAATCGTCAGAAAGGCCAAAGAAGAAGCAGAAAAAAAAGAGTATGACGAGCGTAGGGCTGCGTTGCTTGCCATGGACCGGACCATTTCCGAGTCGGAAATGCCTGCAAAAGTCAAAAGCAATTTCAACAAGAAGTTTCCTAAAGCAGTTATCAGCAAATGGGATTCTTTAGACAATGCGTATACCGCCCACTTCACTATGGAAGAACAGCCTGTTAAAGCTGATTTCGGCCTCAATGCCGACTGGCTTGCTACCTATGAAAACGTTACCGGGCAATCGATTGACCGGACAGTGGATCAATATATTGAGACGAATTATCCTTCTTTGAAAATCAAATTTGCCGAAAAGCTAAGCAGAAGAGATAAAAACAACACTTTTTATGTAGAGCTTGCCCACAAGGCGAAAAAGGGAGAAACGCCACTGCTCACCAAATTAACTTTCGATAAAAACGGGAAACTCATTAAAGAGGAAGAGCCTCCGAAACAAGCTATAGCTGAAGAAGAAACAGGCACGCCGGCTGTAAAAGAGGGACCAGATCGCTTCGAACAAAAAATGGCAAAAGAGGGAGAGACCCAAGCAGAAGTCTCTGCTGACGCTGTCATTGACGCCTCTGAGCTACCTTCTCCTATCATTAACTATGTTGCCAATTTCAAAGGTTATAAAATTTACAAAGCCTATTTCGGAGATCACCCTGAAGGAGAAAATACCTATAAAGTTGAAGCCCGTAAAGAAGGTGTTGCTCAAAAGGGCTATCAGATGTTCTTCGACAACCAGGGGAAATATTTGAGTGGCGATGAACCTCCTGTCTCTAAAAAAGTCGCCAAGGCTGAAGCCGCAGCGGCTCAGGAGGAAAACGTTTCTGTTGGAACCCCTGTGGCTTCCCGCGCCCCTGTTGCAAAAAAATCAAAAGGGAAAAATGCTTATGTTGACCCGGGTGATATTGACGAAGTCCCAGATAATGTAAAAAAGAACTTTTCCAGGAAATACCCGAAGGCAGCAGATGCATTCTGGACTGTCGACGAGCAAAAGTTTACTGTCGAATTCACGATGAATGAAATTAAGAACACCGTTCTTTTTGGAGCAGATGGAAAAGACCAGGTAACGAGGACTGAGATGGATGCGGATTTGTTGATGAGTCCAATCAAACGTTATATCGAGGATAAGTACAAAGGCTATAAAATCCGTTATGTCGAGAAGGTGACCCGTAAAGACCGGAAGAATCATTTTTATATTGAGATTTACAGTAAAAAACGGAATGCAAACCCCGGTGAAGCCCAGCTGTATTTCGACACCTCCGGAAGGCTAATGCAAAACCCACCTGAATAATTCCATTCACCGCATGTGTTCTGCCTTCACCCAGCTTACTCCTATATTTCGGGCAACAAGGCTCATGCGTATCCTGTTCCTGGCTGCCAGCCTCAGTGCCTTTCTTTCTGGCAGCTTTGCCCAGAAAACGACTAAAATCAACCTGATCAAGGCTGACTCTATGGTATTCAGGAAGGCTTGGGGGCCAGACCTCCGGCGCGTTATCGGCAACGTGGTATTTGAACATGCCGGCGCCCTCTTATACTGCGACAGCGCCTATTTCTTTGAAACGACCAATAATGTCAATGCATTTGGGAGAATCCACATCAAAGTGAGTGACACGCTGGACATCTTTGGCGACAAGCTAGACTATGACGGAAACACGAAACTAGCAAACCTTATCGGGAATGCCAAAATGGTCGACAGGCAGACTGTCCTCAGTACCGACCGCCTTAGCTTCGACCGGAATACGGGGATTGCCTTTTATGATAATCATGCCAATATCATCAGTGAGGAAAACAAACTGAGCAGTTTAAGAGGATATTACAACACAAACTCCAAGGAGTTTTTCTTTAAGGATCATGTTCTTCTGACAAATCCGAAGTACATCATCAAATCAGACACGATGCTATACAATACCCTCAGCCGTGTATCCTTTTTCAAGGGACCAACAAGGATTATCGGCAAAGACAATATTATCTATTGTGAGAACGGCTGGTACAATACAGAAAATGACAAATCTCAGTTCAGCAAAAATGCCTGGCTGCAATACAAAGAACAGAAACTCAGTGGCGACAGCCTGTATTATGACCGTAACAGTGGGATAGGCAAAGCATTTCATCACATAACACTTGTAGATACTGCAAAACAGGTAGTTCTGCATGGAAATCATGCTGATTTTTATGAGCTGCAAGGCCATTCTATGATCACTGACAGTGCTGAAGCTATTCTGTTTTCATCAAAAGACACATTGTATTTGCACGCAGATACTTTGCATGGAACTTTTGATTCGTTAAAGAACTTCAAGGTTCTGAATGCCTATCATAAAGTCCGTTTCTATCGCCATGACTTGCAGGGAATCTGTGACTCACTTTTATACAGTTTTTTGGACTCAACGGTGAGCATGCGTAGGACACCAGTTATTTGGTCTGGGGAAAATCAAATCTTCGCAGACAGTATCAGGATTTGGATGACCCGCCAGGAAGCAGATTCTATGCTTCTTTACAACACCAGTTTTATCATTTCTAAAGTCAGGGAGAAAAAGTACAACCAGATCAAAGGGAAGAACATGACAGGATTCTTTCATAAAAACGACCTTTACAAACTAAAAGTGCTTTCAAATGCAGAGTCACTCTATTTTGTGGACGAAGACAATGGCAAACCAATTGGGGTCAATTACGCTAGCTCCAGCGAATTAGAAATTTATATCAAGGATAAAAAAGTTCAACGGATAAAATATATTGGTAAACCACAAGGGTCGATGAAGCCTGAAAACTTTGTCAAGGCTCCTGACTTGATTTTAAGGGGTTTTGAGTGGAAAGAAGAATCCCGTCCAAAAGACAGGTTCGACATTTTCAGAAATTAATTTACTTACTTACAGGCGCCTTCGGCTCAACTTTTGCATCCTTCTTCCCGAAAACAGAGAAATGCACATAGCGTTTGGGATGAATCCGCATATCTTCGAGCAAGCGGTCTAACTGAAGTGTCGAATGATTTAAGGCATTATACAAGCTGTCATTATTCAGCAATTTACCAACAGTCCCTTCGCCTTTGTTAATCCTGGTCATCACGTCGGAGGTACTACTCAGCGTTGCGTTCAAGTTCTCAAAGGTACGTGCGATATTCGCTTTGGCAATTGTATCAGACAGATTACTGAAGTTATTGATGACATTACTGATCTTCTGATTGTTGTTTTTAAGGTTCGCTGAAATTGACTCAACATTAGCCATAATACCAGCCAGACGGTTCTTTTGAGAGGCCATCAGCTCATCAACGTTCACAGAAATGTTATCAAGGTGCTGAAGGGTGTTTTTAATTGAAACAAAGCTTGACTCCAGATTCCTCCGGGTTGACTCATTAAAGACCAATCGAATAACAAGCAATGCTGAATCCATCGACTGAAGCAACAATTCCGCTTTGTCTTTTATTGGCCCGATCCTGTTGCTGATCTCCTCTTGCAGTGAGGTTTGGATAAACCCGCTCAGTGTGTCATTGGAGGCGGCAGATGCGCCTGAATTCCCAAGCCTGATATCTAATGACTTAGAGCCAAGCAGATCTGAACTGACAATCCAGACGACTGAATTTTTCGGGATTTTAATGGTGGCAGAGATCGCGAAATCAACAAGAATCGGGTAGTCAGCAGTTTCCAGAAAAGAAACGTTCTTTACTGTGCCAACCCTGAGTCCATGTAAAAAGACCGGGCTGGATTTGGCCAAACCGGTAATGGATTTGTATACAACAAAATAGTGGTTTTCGTTTTTAAATACGTCTTTCCCCTTTAAGAAGTTAAACCCCCAAATAAACAGTGCCAGGGCAACAATAAAAGTGATCCCGATCTTTAATTCCCTTGTAATTTTCAAAGAAGTATATTTTGTGCAAATATAAGCTATTTCAATAAAATATCTTTTGCTTCTGCGATAGTAATCCTTGTCCCACGATAAAAAGCAACTACGAAAGCATCAGGAAACCCATCTGCTCTCAGTTTGTCCTGTAACGCTTTGGCATCGGCAATATTGTTGAAATTCCCGCTTACATATTTGTAAGAATTTTGCAGGGCATAACTTTCATAGTCTTTCATCCCTTTAAACAAAGGGCTTGTCGGCGGCAATTTCTTAGGATTGCTAAGAAACTGGACTTTAAAACTCACAACAATATTTGAGACTTCTGTTTCCGTTTTGGTTTTGGGCTTCTCCTGCTTCGGGTCGGATTTCACAGTTTTATGCACAGATTCAACAACCTTAGGTTCTGTCTTCTCAATTACTAATTCGGCTTTCTCTGTTGATTTCCTGGCCGGAGGTGTAGTCTGATTTTCCGTTTGAGATTCCACAGAGGCAGCTGTTGTTGTCGAATTACGATGATCAGATACTGCAATCGTCTTCCCGATATCAAAGGACTCCTTATAGGCCTTAAATGCTTTAAAGATTGCCGATGCCATCTCATCTTTCCCATTATCCCCCAGTAAATATTCTTCATCATCGGCATTGCTCAAAAAGCCAGTCTCAATGAGTAAACCCGGCATAGTCGTTTTGTACAGGACCCAGAATCCTGCTTGTTTGACGCCCCTGTCGGGCATGTGAATTGGCAGGGTGGCGAATTCCTGCACTTTGCTGGCGATGGCAAGACTTTGATCAAGATAGATGTTCTGATAGAGTGAAAAAATGATGTTGGCCTCGGGAGAGTTCGGGTTAAAGCCATCATATTGGGTATAATTGTCTTCCATCAGGATTGACGCATTTTCCTTTTTGGCGACCTCAAGATTCTCTTTCGACTTATGAAGACCCATTACCCAGGATTCAACACCCCTTGGGACAGGATTCAGGCTGCTGTTACAATGGATAGAGATGAAAAGATCGGCCTTGTTCTCGTTGGCGATCTCAGAACGACGAAATAACTCGATAAAAACATCAGTTTTACGGGTAAAAATGACTTCAACCTGGGGCATATTTTCCTGGATTAGCTGTCCAAGTCGTAAGGCAATGGCCAGAGTAACATCTTTTTCTCTGCTTTTTTTACCCAAAGTTCCAGGATCATGGCCACCATGACCAGCATCGATCACTACCTTTTTCAGCACTGTACTCTTTTGTCCGTGAGCCACTGGCGTGATACCAAATATTAAAAGCATCACAATAATAACACTAATTTTACGATTCATTAAACAGGCCGCAGAAGGGTTCATCATCATAGTACAAAAACGTAAAACTATGTAGTTTCGTTTATTTTATTGAATTTTGCAGCAAGTTAACCTAAAAAACCGGCTTGAATATTCTGTTGACTTTCGAATTTTCAACAAAACCATTGTTAAAAGCACTGCTTCTCGCTGGTTTACTAATCCTATGCCTCCAATCTATTGTGGCACAGGAGGTCACGCCGAACGCTGCCACGACTTCCATTAAACTCAAGACCGACACCCTTGCCGCTGACACAACGCCAAAAGGGGAAGGCAGCCTTAAGTTCCCGGTAATTTACGAGTCGAAAGATTCAATTATTTTTGACATCCCGGCAAAAAAAGTGTACCATTATAAAGAAGGTAAGATCTCTTATGATGAAATTAAGCTTCAATCTGACTATATCGAAATCGATCTTCAAAAAAAAGTAGTCCATGCGATTGGCGTGAAAGACACCAATGGCGTGGTCAAAGGGAGTCCTGTTTTTGAAGAAGGTGATAAAAAATTCAAGTCGAAGAAACTGGTTTATAATTTTGATTCGAAGAAAGGGATGATCACTGACATGATCACCCAGGAAGGCGAAGGATACCTTCATGGAAGCACCATTAAAAAGATGGGCAATGACATCATAAATATCCGAAGTGGCTCCTACACAACATGCAACCTGGATCACCCGCATTATGGCTTCAAATTTAACCGCTCGGAAGTAATTCCAAACAATAAAATTGTTACCGGCCCTGTCTATCTTGAAGTTGCAGATGTCCCCATGCCCATCATCGTGCCTTTCGGGATGTTTCCCAGTCATAAGGGAGCCAAAAGCGGGATCTTAATACCAACTTACGGGGAATCTGCGCAAAGAGGGTTTTATTTCGAGAACTTCGGCTATTTCTTTAACCTTTCACAGTTTTTCGACCTGGAGCTGAGGGGCGATGTTTATTCTTTAGGAAGCTGGGCTGTAAAAGGAGCATCACGCTATACCAAACGATATAAGTATAATGGCTATGTAAATTTGAATTACGCCTATAACATCATTGGGATTCCCGGGGGCGCTGATTACAACAAATCCAGGGATTTCTCTTTCCGCTGGACACATTCGCAGGACGCCAAAGCCAGGCCAAACAGCCGATTCTCAGCCAATGTAAACATTGTATCAAGTAAATACAATAAATACAACCCTACCTCGACAGCGGCTTACCTGTCAAATACCTTCCAGTCAAGTGTCAGTTATCAAACCAATTTTGCAGGGAAATACTTTTTAAATGCCAGTTTAAATCACAGTCAGAACACCATCGAAAGGACAATCAACATGACCTTACCGAACCTCTCCTTCACCGTGAACCGCTTTTACCCTTTTGAAAGGAAGGTTAAAACAGGCCCCACACGCTGGTATGAAAAGATCGGAGTTAATCTTCAATCCAATGTTGAGAATTCCATTTCCACTTACGATTCTTTGCTTTTCAAACCTCAATCGGCCAAAATGTTTCGTAACGGAATGAAAAATGCAGCCTCACTGTCGAGTCCGATCAACCTTTTCAAACACCTCATCCTGACTAATTCAATAAGTTACACTGACCGATGGTATACACAGAAAACAGAAAAGCATTGGGTCGATACTATTTTCACGCCTATCGACACCATCGCCGCTTATCTGAAATCCGATACCATCCATGGTCTGTTCAGCAACCGGGATGTCACCTTCTCTTCCTCTGTAAGTACGATGATTTATGGCCTGGTTCAGTTTAAAAAGGGATACATCAGGGGGATACGTCATGTCATGACACCTTCCATCTCATTCAGCTATGTACCTGGCTTCAAAGATCCGAAATATGGGTCATACGGATCCTATATTGGTCAGGATGGAAAGCAGGTGACTTATTCCTATTTCCAAAATTCGATCTATGGTGGGCCACCGGCAGAAAACTCAGGACGCCTTGGATTCAACCTGTCTAATAACCTGGAAATCAAAGTAAAATCTAACAAAGACACCGTCACTGGCTTCAAGAAAATACCACTAATCGACAATTTTACGATCTCGACCTCATACGATATTACTAAAGACTCGCTGAGGTGGTCGCCACTGACATTAAGTGGAAGAACCCGCTTGTATAAAAATATAGATATCTCCTACGCGAGCTATTTCGATCCGTATATCCTTGATTCCAGTGGCACAAAAAACCTGGATCAATATGAATGGAAAGTGAACAACAGGCTGTTCAGGCTGGTAAACACATCCTGGAATTTAAGCTTAACCTATTCGCTCAGTTCAAAGAAAGGCAAGCCTAAAACTGCAACGCCCACGACCAACAATACCAATCCGAATAATGCCACTCCGAATGAAATGAATGACATCCAGCATGGGAAGGATAATTTTGTTGATTTTAACATTCCATGGACTTTAAATATCTCTTATTCACTTAGGTACACTGCTAAACATGACTATCTGTATTACCACATGAAAGTCAATACCAATGTGATTCAAACCCTAAATTTCTATGGAGACGTGAATGTCACACCCCGCTGGAAAGTGGGTGTACGCTCAGGTTATGACTTTATCAATCATGATGTCAGCTATACCTCTGTCGACATTTATCGCGACCTGCATTGCTGGGAGATGCGTTTTAGCTGGATTCCCAAAGGAACGCAGAAGAGCTGGAATTTTACAATTAACGCAAAAGCTTCAATCCTACAGGATCTGAAACTGAATAAAAAGAAAGACTTCAGGGATTATTAATCCGCGATCACCCTTATTTTCCCGACAGAGATCACTTCATTGTCACCGATAAAGATCCAATAATAATAGCCTGGCGGGAGTTTTATTTTTATGCCCTTTTGCCTGCTGTCGATCAATAACTGACGCTTATTTTCCCCTGATTTGTCGATAAAAACCATCATTAGTTTCTTGATTGAAAGCGGGGATTCCCACTCAAAAGAGATCTCTTCACTTGATTTTATGCGGCTGTTCTTTGCAGGTGATTTTATTTTAAATCCGATTCCCCTGAGTTGCAGCTTATATAAAGCTTCCAGCCTGGCATTCCCGAAATTGTCTGTTATGGTTTGATCTAACTTGTTTTCAGCATATTGAATGTTTCTCCCAGTTTCTTTTGTTTGAGTAAAGTTTTTGATTCCTTTCGCACTGTTTTCTGCAACATCATTGCGGCTCTGGTCGCCTCCACCGATTTCAGACTGAAAGAAATATATCGCGCTTCCAATTCCGAACAAAATCAGCAATGAGGCTGCAAGAGCCCAGGGTGAAAAAAGTCGTCTGACAAAATCTTTGTCCTTGTCAATACCTGAACCTTTTTTGGTCCTTTTACTTTTCTTCGCATCAAGCACGGGATGAGCGATCTGAGGCTGTAAAGGCTTATTCTCAGCGATCATGTCATAAAGCAAAGCCACTTCTGCCCTGCAATCCTCACACAAGCTCATGTGATTCTTGACATCCTCTGGAAGACACGCTGTTTTTCCCAGTTGTAAGGCATCCACGAACAAGGCCTGGCCTTCTTCATTCAGATGCCCATCCGCTGCATATAAATCTGCAAATAATATTTTTCTTGTCATCCATTTATAATTTTAAGATGCCTGGTTTTTTCCTGAATTTTTAAATCTATTGATCATGGAGACAGAACTGCTGCCATGCAACAATCCGGATTTCTCGACATAATACCGCTCCATCAGTATCTGTAAGGTTTCTTCGTTATAATTTGCGCGCGCAGGATTGCCATTAAGCAGTTTAACAATCTCTCTGATCCTGGCTTTCACCCATTTCCGCAGGGCATCCGACTGTGTTATCTTGCCGTCACGGTAATTAAACAAGATGTTCAAATGTAAAAGCACTTCTTTTTCCATCAAAGGCTCCGGCTGCATCAGGTAACGGATTGACTCTTTGACCATAGGAGCTTCCGGGTCCTTACAGCTGCAATTGAAATCTGACTTATTCAGTGGAATCCTGTATAAAGCTTTTAAACAAAGCTCAACCTTAGACTGTAAAGGACCAAACAAGAGGAAGATAGTATCCAGTCTCGACAACTCCTGTTTTATCACCATACGACTTAGCGGATCGGTTTCGTAGTTCTCGCATTCTACCGGTTCCTCAAAATACTGAATGAAGCTACTTTTCTGGCGTTCCCGCTGAAGTTCCGCACAGATATTTTTTATCACTGCGGAAAAATAAGTACGGAGCAAGGCCCGGCCATTATAATTCTCGCGAATTTTCCCCATCCGGTCGAGCAATGCCTCGTTGACATATTGAATCAACTCCTCTTTGCTTTCATGCTGAAAATAACCCGATCGCATAAAAACCTGAACAATGACTGCGATAACTTGTTGGTATTGCAACAACAGTACTGCAGGATTTTCTTTGAGTAACGCTACATCCAGGCTGTTTGGATCCATTTTTTTCGCTTGATTAATACAATAAAGTACCGACGATCTACTTATATATACGGAAAAATGAACTTTAGTGGAAACAATTTACAAACTTTTTTTCATTTTTTTCGTTTTTCATCTGAAAACACGAATTCCAGATTTATATACCTTTGCCTAACATGCTTTAGATCCCTTTATGAGTAACAATTCCGGACGATTACAATCTTATTTACCCCTGTTATTGGTTCTTTTCCTTGGAGCTGGCCTCCTGATCGGCTCCCGCTTCAGCCTTTTCAAACAGGAACTCTTCAAAACCAGCAGCAATGATAGTCAGAAAACCGATGAAATTTTGTCTTTCATCCTCGAAAATTATGTTGACACTGTTAATACGAATGCATTAAATACGGCAGCGATAGAGGGAATGCTTGGCAGCCTTGATCCTCATTCCGCTTACATCTCAAAGGACAGCTATCATGAATTTGTTGATCCGATCAAAGGCAACTTTGAAGGAGTCGGCATTCAGTTCAGGATCGTGAACGACACTATTGTGGTGATCCAGCCAGTCCACGACGGCCCATCTGAAAAAGCAGGGATCATGGCAGGTGACCGGATCGTGACAGTCAATAATGAAAATGTTGCCGGTAAAAAGATCACTGACGAAGAGGTCCTGAAAAAACTCAAAGGACCCAAAGGATCTGTTGTCAAAGTCGGGATTTACAGAAATGGAAGCCCGAAGATCCTGGCATTCTCCCTGAGCCGGGATGTTATTCCGACTTATAGCATTGACGCTGATTATATGATCAATTCCGGAATCGGATATGTCAAACTAAGTCGTTTTGCAGCCACAACCGGGCATGAATTTGAATCAGCACTGGCCAGTCTGAAAAGCCAGGGCATGACCAAACTCATCCTTGACCTCAGGGGAAATTCAGGAGGATACCTTGATGCGGCAACAGCGCTGGCAGATGAGTTTCTCCCCGACAAAAAGATGATCGTCTACACACAGGGCCATAAACGCGCCAAACAAGTGTATTATGCCACAACTTCCGGGCTTTTTGAAAAAGGGGATCTTTATATCCTCATTGATGAATATTCTGCCTCCGCAAGCGAGATCCTGGCCGGAGCCATTCAGGACAACGACAGGGGTACCATTATCGGCAGACGTTCATTCGGGAAAGGACTCGTACAGGAACAGATTGAACTAAAAGACGGTTCCGCACTGCGTCTGACGGTTGCCCGCTATTTCACACCAAGTGGCCGCTGTATTCAAAAACCTTACTCAAAAGGCGTCGATGACTACAATCATGAATTCCTGAAACGCTATAGTGATGGCGAGATGGAACACCCCGACAGTATCCATTTCGCTGATTCTTTGAAATTTAAAACATCAAAAGGGAGGCTTGTGTATGGCGGAGGCGGCATCATGCCAGATGTCTATGTGGCTTTGGACCGTAAAGACCCTGTCAGGCAGTTCTTCTACCACATCAACAATACGGCAACACTGTACCAATACACTTTCGAGTATACCGACAAACAGCGTAATGCGCTGAAGAAGTTCAAGAACTTTACTGACTTTGACGCAGGCTTTAAAGTGTCTGATGCGATGATCAAAGACTTTATGGCCCGGGCAGCCAAAGACAGCATTGCGCGCAACCCAAAACTCCTCACGCTGGTTAAACCCGATCTTGAGATTCTGATCAAATCATTCATTTCACGCAATCTCTACGACGATGCAGGCTTTTATCCCCTGTATAATCAAATTGACAAAACTATGATCACGGCTGTTGAAATTGCTAAAAAATAATTTGAACTTCTGACAGGGTTTCCTGTTTATTTGTAAATTTACCTTGAACACTTAAAACCAATTCCTATGATCTTTGAATTGCCTCCTCTCCCCTACGCCATGGATGCGCTGGAGCCATACATCTCAAAAAACACCCTGGATTTCCACTATGGAAAACACCACCAGGCTTATGTCACCAATCTGAACAAACTGGTGATTGACTCTGAGTTCGCCAATGCCGGTCTCGAAGAAATCGTGATGAAGTCGTCAGGTGGAATCTTCAACAATGGAGCCCAGGTCTGGAATCATACCTTTTATTGGAATTGTCTTTCTCCAAAAGGCGGAGGAGATCCCAAAGAGGAATTACTGGAAGCTATCATTGAAGACTTTGGGTCTTTAGCTGAATTCAAGGAAAAATTTTCCACAGCTGCTGCAACTTTGTTTGGAGCAGGCTGGGCCTGGTTAGTTTCTGATGAAGATGGGAAACTCAGCATCGTTCAGGAAAGCAATGCAGGAAATCCTATGAAACACGGGCTTGAGCCACTGCTGACCTGTGATGTATGGGAACATGCCTATTATCTTGACAAACAAAACCGTAGGCCCGATTATATCGCAGATTTCTGGAAGCTAGTCGACTGGGAGGCTGTGGCTGAGCGGTATTAGGCTGAGGGCTGAAGGCTGTTAGGCTGAAGTCATCCTGAGCTGAGTCGAAGGATGGCGTGCCAGGCTGAAGGCATCCTGATAGAATTGAGAATCGCACCCCGTCAGTGAATGCTGGCGGGGCCTTCTACTCGGTTAGCGAAATAACCCTGCCAGAATAAAGTTCTTAAGTCATCTTCGTTTACGAAGCATGTCACACGCCATTACAACAAACCGCTGCTAGCGGTAGTACATTTTAGTCTGTCAGTACGTCTTTAAAACTGTTTTATTAAGTTCAGGTATTCAATACTCTTTTTCAGCTTGAACAAGGGAAGTGTCGCCATTAATTCTTTAGCTTTCTCTTCGTCAATATCTTTGAAAATCAAAACTGCTCCATTTTTGGTTTGTCTTAAAAAAAAATGGTCTAAAATTCCTTCCCCTTTCCATTTTGCAATAACTTCTTGCTCGTGTTTTACTATTTCTTGAAAATTGTCGGGAAGGTTATCCGTGTCGATGGTTAAAATTGCTTGTATTCTGTTCATTGTTTATATTTTTTTTTAAGTTTACTATTCGATGTTGATTTTTAAGATAAAAATGGATAATCAATATATCCTTCGTCTTTTCCTCCATACATAGTGGCTCTGTCGGGTTGATTAAGTTCTGAATTTAGCTCAAAACGTTTTGGTAAGTCAGGATTGGCTAAAAATAATGCTCCGTAAGAAATAAGTTTAGTAATTCCTTTGTTCAGCTCAGCTTCGCCTGATTCCTTAGTATAGCCACAATTAGCAATTATTGTATGTTGTGTTAGATTCCCAAATGCGTCTATAGAATTTACTGGATAATGAGGGAATTTTTCGGCCGGAAAAGGAATGTTCATTATGTGAATATATGCCAATGGCATTTTGTTCAGTTCATTAATAAGTAACGTGAATTGTTCAATAAGATTTTGATGAATAATGTTGTTGTAAGTGCTTGTTGGCGATAAACGGATGGCCACTTTGTCGTTTCCAATAGCTTTAACCATTTCTTGCATTATTTCTAATACAAACCGATTACGATTTTCGTTGCTTCCACCATATTGGTCAATTCTTTGATTTGCACTTTCCGCTAAAAACTGATTAGGCAAATAGCCAAATGCAGAATGAAGTTCAACGCCGTCAAAACCTGCTTCCATAGCATTTATTGCAGCTTGTTTATAATCTTGAACAATACTTATTACCTCTTCTGTGCTTAATGCTCTAGGCGTTTCATAATCTTTCATTCCTTCCAAGGTGAAATGCTGTTGTCCTTCAATTGCCAATGCTGAAGCAGAAACAGGTTGCTTCCCATTTTTTACAAGTGAATGTCCAACACGTCCTGTGTGCCAAAGTTGAGCATAAATTACGCCTCCTTTTTCGTGAACAGCTTGTGTAACTTTTTTCCAGGCAGTAATCTGTTCAGGCGTGTAAATGCCTGGTGTAAGAGGGCTACCAATAGCTTGTTTAGAAATATTTATGGCTTCGCTAATGATCAAACCTGCACTTACTCGTTGAGTATAGTACAATACTGTAGAGTCACCAACAATTCCATCTAAATTGGCACGGCTTCGTGTCATTGGTGCCATAACCATACTATTCTTAAGTGTGTTATTACCCACTTTTATTGATTCTAATAATTTCATTTTTGTCTTTTTTTTTAAAATTAAGTTGCAAACCTACACCCATTACTTTACTTTTGCAAGTAGTTACACTAATGTACAGTAGTAACCCAAAGTAAAGCAATGAACATAATCAATAAGTTATGACTAAAAATAAATTAAGTATTTCCGAAAAAACTTGCACCTTAAAAGACGTTTTAGATATTATAGGAGGAAAATGGGCAATGCCTATTATTTATATTTTGTCAAAAGGCAAAATGCGTTTTAAAGAATTAGAAAGAACTGTCGAAGGAATTAATACAAGAATGTTAGTCAAGGAATTGAAAAATATGGAAGCTAATGGTATTATTACAAGAGAAGTCTTTGCAACTGTTCCGCCAACTGTTGAATATACTTTGACAAACAAAGGCGAAAAATTATTGCCAAGCATTGTGTCATTGCATAATTGGGGGCAAGAGTTTACTGTCTGAAAGTCTGCGGTTCGCTTTGGTTGTATTACCGCTAATTATTTAGCAGGAACATTAGGCTTTATTCCTGATTTGTAGAAAATTCCATCATTGGGGTTTTCAGCCATATAACGGGAGTTCATTACCGAATTGATAAATAGGACTTTATGTCATTATTCTATTAAAGATAAGAAATATTTTACCTAAATAATACTCCTGGAGAAAATACATAATAATACGGATATGATGCAACATCCTACATGTTGAAATACACCTTTTCGAATGGTGTGAAAAAATTATGTCGCAGCTACGCTGCTTTGGATTTACATTGTCAATAATCGGCTACATAGATTAGGCAACTACGTTGCCGGTTTCAAATTGTCTATAACTAGGCTATATAGATTAGGCAACTCCGTTGCCGGTTTCTAATTGTCTAAACCTGCTACATAGATTAGGCAACTCCGTTGCCGGTTTCAAATTGTCTATAACCGGATACATAGATTAGGCAAAATGTTGCTGGTTTCAAATACATCTTATTCTTAAAGAATGATATTCATATCTTTACATGAAATAAACGAATTAATACAAAAAAATTATCTTCCTGGAATCTGTATTCACAGGTTCTCATTTTTGCTTTGAACCAAATTCATTTCATATACAGAAAAACCTCTTTAAGTTACTTTGTGTAAGTCTTCGGGTCCCTTTGTGTAAGCCCTATACATTGATATCGCAACAGGGCAACATGTTTAAAAACCAGCAATTTTATACTCTGTCACAGCCCCTGCGGGGCGATAGCTTTGTAGCCAACATTCGGGGACCCTGTTTCTTAAAGCCCCAGCGGGGCGACATCATTGTCCGAAAAAAATAAATATTCTGTAAACAATAATACGAAAATGATGTAACATCCTAATGCATAGGCCGTATACAAGTCCGTCAGGATGCTTAAATAGCGCGAAAATCATCTCTTCAAAATGGCAAATACCTACACTCAAATGTATGTGCAAATTGTTTTTGCACCCCAAAACAGAACAAATATTATTCATGAGGCATTTCGCGATGAATTGGAAAAATACATTTGTGGAATCATCATAAATAAAAAGTGTAAACCACTATCAATATATTGCAATCCTGACCATATCCATATATTAACAAGCCTTCACCCCACAATAGCTGTATCGGACCTAACACGGGACATTAAAGCAAGTTCTTCAAAATTCATCAACGACAAGAAATACATACCTGGCAAATTTAAATGGCAGGATGGTTTTGGCTCTTTTACTTATTCCAGGTCACAGATTGATAGAGTGGCAAAATACATATTAAATCAGTCCATACATCACAAAAAAGCTACATTTAAAGAAGAATACCTGTCGATATTGAGAGAATTGGAGATAGAATATGATGAAAAATACCTTTTCGAATGGTATGATTAAATAATTTCGCAGCTACGCTGCTTTTGATTTGCATTGTCAATAATCGGCTACATAGATTAGGCAACTCCGTTGCCGGTTTCAAATTGTCTATAACTAGGCTATATAGATTAGGCAAAACGTTGCTGGTTTCAATTTAAAAAATACTCCGGAGTTTAACTTTGACTTCATCCACAGTTTCATCAACCCCGAAAATCATTGAGGGTGTCATTTTTGTTAAGGTGAAATCGCGCCTTAGCCTCGCTTCTCCCCCACCGGTGATGTTCAGCATGATGAGGCTGTCGGGGCTGACATGATTCTCGTTCACTGCCTGAATTAATGATGCGACGGCCACTGCAGCAGCCGGATGGATGTCAATACCTTCAGTTTGCTCAAAAATACGGGCGGCATGAGCAGATTCGTCATTGCTGATCCCGTAAAATTCTCCGCCGTTGTCAGTCATAGCATCAAATAACCCCCCGACAATTCCATAGGGTGGTTTGCGGTTGGAAAGTACTTTTGCTGTTATTTCCATGACTTGTTGCCGGGCTAAGACATCAGACAGCGGTAACAAATCCCTGCTATGCGCATTCCACGCCTCCAGCATGGGTAAAAACGGTTTGTTTTGTGAGAGCATCAGCTTCATCTTCTGAGTTCCGAAACGGCCATCTTCCAGCAAGCGGATATTGGCCTCCCATGCAGCGATGGCACCGGTTCCACTACCCACTGCCTGAAAATAATATTCTGGAATACGACCGATGGTGGTAACAGCAGACAAAACCGTTGTCCCCATTCCATCGCGCCTGGCGACATTTTTAGCACCCCCTTCAGGGATAAAGCCTTCGATCTGGCAGACAAGATTAGACAAGTGAATGGCATCATAATAATCACTCCCTGAACGGGTTACAATGAGCTTAACACAATCTTTGATTGGCTCGTCAAACCACATAGAATCCAGGCAATCCTCAGGCATACACAAAAGGAGTGGGATGTCATTGTCGGAGCATACTCTTGCGAAAGAACGTGCCGTATTCCCTGCAGAAGCAACGACAAGGATGTCGGTTTTGCCGGCATCAAGACGGCCGCAGACGCTATAGGCTTCCGTTTCTTTAAATGCGCAGGTTCGCATACCGGCTCCTTTTTCAGGCCAATAACCGGAGAAAGTAATATATAAGTTCTTTAAACCTAAATGTGCTGCAAATCCCTCGCTTTTATAAGTGACCGGCGCAGAGGACCCTTTTAAGATACGCTGGATTGGCAGCCAGTCTGAGAACTTATACAAACCAAGGCTGTCCACTTTCACATGTAATTGTTTCTGAGGGTAGATAGCCCGGATCAGGGAAGGTCTTTCTTCGCCGGTTGCCTCAAGAAGCCAACCCGTGTCGTCAAATTCTTTACCGCTAAACAGCGATTTTAATTGATAAGTAGTCCTAAAATCATTCATATTAAAAATATATTCTATTAAAATAAATTGTTGTAGTGCTTTATGGTTTTGCTACATCCAGGCGTGTGGCACTCATGGGAGAAACTGAACTAACAGTGGGTGCACCAACCCAGGTTACACCGGCAGTCATTGTCCCGGTATTCCCATTTCCTGAATTATCAGTCAAACTGGTACCAATTCCTTCTTCCATTTTATAATATGCAATGAGCCCGGTCTCGTTACCCACAAGTTGTGTATTCATGCTGGCCTGAATTTGTGCCTGGGTACGCACCACATTCCAAACCCGAACTTCATCCAGCTGGCCTTTCCAATTATAAGAAATAATAGCTGCGCCGATATGAAAAATATCGTTAGTAATCAGTCCGATTGTTCCCGTATAAGTGTCCGTTCCGAATGAAACACCATCAAAGTAGATGGCCATAGCCCCTGTGCTTTGATCCCATGTTCCGGCAAGATGATGCCAGGCAGTATTTGAGTTATCAAAAGGCGCACTGGCAACGTTAGCTGAATAATCATATATAAAAAATCTCATTGCGTTCCCATTGGAAAAAAAGCCAAAGCCCCCATCCAACCATGAACCTGAATGATAGGTTCCACATGGGGCATCCCAACTTCCGGGAGTTGTTGTCATCCTGAATCGTGTTTCAAGGGTAAGTTTATTGGCCGAGGCAATTGAATTACTAATCGATGAACCGCAACTTACGTAGTCACTCCCGCTAAATTGTGTTGCAAAATTTTGACCGAATCCCGATTGAAAACACAGCAAAAATAAAAAAGCCGGAAAATTCCTTCTCATGGGTACGCTGTTAATAAAATGAATACAAAAATAGCAGTTTTTCCCTCTGAACCTTGTTTCATAAGAAAACTTATAAATACCAGAATCAAAATCAATTACCTACTACAAGTCCGGTACAGTTGCCAAAACTCTTAAGAAATTACACGACCGAGGCAACTTACTGCTTTAAGAATGAATCTATATTGCAGTATTCCGGTAATGAATTAATGTTTTTTTTATGCCTTTTGAATTTCTTGGGTGTTTTACATTTAATTTTACAAATTAATTTGTTTCACAACAAATACATTAATCTATATATTGTTATAAATCCCCCCGCATTGAAAAAAATAGTTACAATATTAAGAAATCAACTCTTACTTGTATTGTTCTGTCTGAGTACTTCTTACGCTCAGAACAATGCAGCTGATGTTGTTCATTTAGAAAGCATTACCCAAAACCTGAAAGCCCCGGTTCGCTTTGCCATTGATGCCGCTGACAACATATATGTTACTGATGATTATCAGAAGCTTGTATTGAAATATGATGCCAATGGCTCGTTTTTAAACAGTTTTACTGTTGGTGTTTCTCCATTATCTATCGCGATAAACAAAGCCGGGCAGATTTTTATTGGAGACAAGGTGAGCGGCAAAATCTTTAAAGTGAATCCTGATGGGAGCTCCAGCGAGTTCTTTTCTGGATGCATCGACCCCAATACCATGATTTTTGATCCGGATGGCATGCTCTATATCACAGACGGTGTGCTGAAAAAGGTCCTGGTTTTGGATGTCTCTGCCAAGCTTGTCAGGACGATTGGTGAAGGAACACTGACCTTCCCGACTGCCATTGTTTATGACCAGAGAAACAACAGGATACTTGTCGCCGAACATGGAGGACTCGGGTCTGGGATGACCCCACCCTGCAAAATATGGATCTTCAATCTGGATGGTGTTTTGCAGGGCAGTTTTGCCACTGCGGGCAACGGAAACGGGCAATTCTACAGGATACAGGGAATGGCGGTCGGAAAATGTGGCAATTTGTATGTCTGTGATCCATTCCAGGGGAATATCTCTGTATTTAATCATAACAATGTCTTTTTAATGCGCTTTGGACAATTCGGCACCCAGGCAGGACAGCTGAATGTCCCCACGGATATCCTTTTTGACTCAAAAGAAAGAATTCTCATTACCACCATCAACAACGGAGCCCTGGAGGTTTATCGTGTTACCGACACTTTACCGACCTCTAATATTGCCAATTCTGATGCCGTGATCTGTGCTGGACAATCTGCCAATATAAAAATCAACTTCACCGGCATAGCCCCCTGGACATTTACGTATACTATCGATGGGCTTAATCCTACCAGCATCACAACCTCAGACAATCCTTACGTTTTATCTGCAACTCAGTCAGGCCTTTATGAGGTCACGGCACTTACTGACGCCAGTAAAACCGGAAGCTGTTTCTCAGGAAGTGCTTTGATAAAAGTAAATTCTCTCATTCCTGCCACGAACATGCCCAGCGGAAATGTCTCCATTTGCACGGGAAGCACCTTTGAAATCCCGGTTCATCTAAGTGGTTCTTCACCCTGGAATATTACATATACCCTAAACGGAACTGATTCTGTGACGGTACAAACTGCGGATAACCCTTTTATTATAAAAGCGAACAACCAAGGTCAGTATGAAGTTGTTGCCGTTAATTCGGGAGGCTGTGAAGGCAATGTTTTTACCGGTCTTGCCAATGTTTCTGTAAATCCCTTGCCAGTTGCCACCTTCTCCGGTATTGCCCAGAAGATCGCGGTCTGTTCAGGGGAAAGCGCACTCATTCCCCTTGACTTCACTGGAGCAGCGCCCTGGACTTTCAGTTATTCCCTAAATGGGGCAGCGCCGATTTCTATACTCTCTTATGATAGCCACTTTAACCTAAGTGCAACACAAGGAGGGATATACAATCTGATTGGCATCTCAGATACTTACTGTGCCAACGGACAACAAGACTCAAGAGAGATCATTTTAAAACCTATCCCTTCTGCCACCATGACAGAGGTCAACGCAACAGTCTGCCATGGAAATATCGTTGAAATTCCGCTTACTTTTACTGGAAATTCGCCTTTTACGTTTACCTATTCCGTTGATGATACGCTGTTTAATACCGTCAGCACTTCAGATCATTTGTTTAATATGCCTGTAAATACACCGGGTAATTATCAGATTGTCAGCCTTGAAGGCGATGGTTGTGCCGGCACTTCATTTTCCGGCAGTGCGCTCATAAAAAACACGCCCATTCCAACTGCCGCTTTTGAGGACGGAAATGCCCAGCTTATTATCTGTGATGGACAAACAGCAAGTCTGCCAGTCAATTTTAGCGGTGCTGCACCCTGGACAATTACCTATACAATTAATAATATTTCGCAGGCAAGCATCACCACCAGCGACAACCCATACGTTATAAACACAACGACTCCGGGGGTTTATGAAATTCAGTCTGTTTCTGACCTCAATTGCGTAAACGCATCAACCCTGGGAACTCCGGAAGTCGTAGTTATTCCTTTACCTTCCTCGGTAATGACAGCTACTCAGGTATCTTATTGTTTTGGCAGTTCAGCTGCAATTCCGATAACTTTTTCCGGAATGGCACCCTGGAATTTTACTTTTAGTTTTAATGGCCTTACAAGCGGGGACTTCACGACTTCTGACAGTTCCTTTTTCCTGGCAGCATCCGCAGGAGCAGGGAATTATCAAGTTGTGGCGATCAGTTCTTATGGATGTGTTGGTTCGGAAATGACAGGAACCACTACGGTTGTAGAAAACCCTGCAGCTGTTCCCGCATTTACATATAATGCCAATAACATGGAAATTACCTTTACCAACAACTCCCAGAATGCCAGCAGCTTTTCTTGGAATTTCGGGGATGGTCAAGCCAGCTCTTCCATAAACCCAGTTCACTTGTATGCTGCGCCAATTGTATATAACGTTATGCTCACAGCATCTAATGGTTTGTGCGCCGATAGTACAAGTACCCAAATTATTAACCTGATTTGGGCTGATGTAAATAATAAAGGCAATGGATATTCCATCCTGGTATTTCCCAACCCCTCCAGCGGCCATATCACCATTATAGTAAACTGGAAAGATCCAAAACCATGGACCCTGGAGATTACGAATGCCCTGGGACAGCTTGTCTATTCAGGGAACCATAGCCTTCAAAAAGAAAGCATTGACGTTAGCAGCTTCCCGGCAGGGATCTATACGCTGAAAATCATTATTGATAAGATCGCAAGAACAGAAAAACTCTTGATTAATAGATAATAAAGCAATGATGTAAACTTTGTAATAAAAAGAATGTTATCACAACGAAAGACTCTTTATATTCCCCCAAAATTTTTTCACAATGAAAATCCTTCCGTTTCATAAAGCAATTGTTCTTTTTGCTGCTGTCCTATTTTTTTCAATAACGAATTCGGTGTCATTGGCACAAACTATTGCCTCAGTCAGTGGAAACTGGAGTTCCCCTGCAACATGGGGCGGGGCTGCGATCCCAACCTCAGCAGATGCTGCGATAATTAATAGCGGGGTAACGGTTACAGTTGACGTTAACGACGCAGCCTGTGCCTCTTTGCAAATTAATGAAGGGACTTCAGCAGCAGCTGTGATTCAGTTCAATAGTGCTTCTCAGCTTACAGTTTCAGGATCGGTAACCCTGGGAAATTCCATTAACAATGGGGCAGGATCAATTATAATGACCAATGGGGGATTACTGAGCTGTAATGCCCTGGTAAACGGAGGTGGCACTGGCACCAAGACATGGACCCCGGGAAATCCTGGAGGCACAGTTCAACTAAATGCAACAAACACATTACCTTCTCAATTCGCCACATTTTACAATTTAATTATTGGCGGAGCAACCACTTTGGGTGCAAATACCACCATTAACGGTACACTTACGCTGGTTAGTGGTGTCCTGACCTCAACATCAACAAATATGTTGAGGGCACTTGCAACAACAACGATTAGCGGAGGCTCAGTCTCTTCTTATATCAGTGGTCCGCTCAGATGGACCCTGCCTTCCGGAACCTCTACCTATACCTTTCCTGTCGGGAAAGGTGGTGTTTTCCTGCCTATAGTAATAAATCCAACATCAAGCACGACGCCAAGACTTGTTGTTGAAGCCTTTAGTGCCAATAGTGGTGGCTCTGCAGGTGCTGGCACCAGCTCAATAAGCAACACAGAGTATTGGTCAGTCAACCTCAACAGCGGAACTTATAACAATGGCAGGGTATCTATAACGCGCCAATCGGCCCTTGGGGTATTTAATGCCATTGGGATGAGTACTCCTGCTGCCAACGGGTCATATACCAATATGAATGGAACCGTAAGTGGGACCTCTGTTAACACTTCTGATCTGGTCGGTGCCATCACAGCCACGAATTATTTTGTCTTTGCCCAGATTAACCTTGCCACCCCCACTTTCACGATTGCAAATCCTACAACCGCAGTCGGTGCTGCCTCTATTTGCCCCTCCACTGTCAAAGTGCCCATTCATGCTTTTAATATAACTTCCTCAGCAAATTCAGGTATTTTGACAAATTTTCAGTTCAATACGTCAGGTACTTATGTTGGCAGTGACATCACAAATTTCAAGATCTGGTACAACACCACCAACAATATAGCCTCTGCTACAAGTCTTGCCACACTAACAAATCCGGGCGGCCCGGGACTGAAAACATTCTCTGCATTTTCGGTGACTATCCCAAGCGGATCGACATATTATTTCTGGATCACTGCTGATGTGACAGCCTCTGTGGCAAATGGAGACCTCCTGACAGTAAGCGGATCCAATGCTGCCGACATGACTACAACGGCAACGAAAGCCGGAGGCCCGACCAATGCCAGCGGCACCCAAACCTTAAACGCTTTACCTACTGTTGTTACCGTGAGTGGTGGTGGTTCTTTTTGCGGAAGCACTACTCTGCTGACGGCTTCAGGCGGGACAGGAGGCACGATATATTGGCAAAACACAACAACCAACGGGACTTCTACGGCTACCCCTTCAAGCAGTCAGACTGTTTCTGCAAACGGAACTTACTATTTCAGGGCCAGTAATGGCTCATGCTGGGGTACACAAGGAAGTGCTACCGTTACCCTCGGTACAGGTCCTGCAATTTCGCCGGGTGCCAGTCCTCAGGTTTGCCAGGGTGCAGGCACGGCAAACCTAAGCTACAGCGCAGCAACAGGAAGTCCGAATCAGTATACTGTTAATTTTGACGGAACAGCGCAGGCACAGGGATTTGTGGATGTAATCAATGGAGTATTGCCTGCTAGCCCTATTGTATTGACAGTTCCTCCGGGTGTCGCTGCAGGCACTTATAATTTCAATCTGAGCGTCAGAAATAGCAGCACTTCTTGTGTGAGTAGCATTTATGTTCTTACTATTAACGTTAGCCCCAGCACCGGAGTAGCAGGACCTATTAGCGGACTGACAAGCGTTGCGCCTACCTCTTCAGGCTTCGTCTACAGCATTGCTGTTGTCCCCGGTGCCAGTGGATATACATGGACAGTACCCACTGGATGGGCAATTACGTCAGGGGCCGGAACAACATCCATAACAGTAAACAGCGGGGCTATTGGTCAGGATGGGAACATCAGCGTGACACCAATTATTGCCTGCGGCACCGGTACTCCTTCTACCATTGCCATTGTAATAGCCGGACCCCATTCTTCCTGCAACAGCTGCCATATCAATCATACTTCACCTGGCGTATCGCTGACTTCTATCCTGGGCAATGCAAATCTTTGCATGAATTGCCATACACCTTCAGGAGTTGCAGGCACCATGCCTTTCACTGATGCCATGAAAGCAGTACCGGGAGTAAGCGGCAGTTCCCACAATTGGACAGCCGATGCTGTCAACCCAATGTATCAAACCTCCCTGCCTACTGATCCCGGGATGCAGACCCGGGTTTACAATGGCCAGATAGTATGTTCAACCTGTCATAACCAACACCCTTCGAATACGATCCCTCACTTCTTAAGAATCGCCAATACTGATGATGCCCTTTGCCTGAGTTGCCATTCTGCCCGTAATATCGGGAGATACGCTGACAACCCTGCCAACAAAGGAACACACCCTGTCGGCATTACGTATTCGCTCGCCGACACCCGTTTTCAAGCCATGTCGCTACCGCTTACAGCCTCTAATCAAATATTTTGCAGCAGCTGTCATGATACACACAACGCTGTTTCCTCCGATGGGAATATCCTGAGAACTGCAAACAGCGATGCCTTGTGCGCAACGTGTCACACCACAGCCGGCTACAACACAACCTTAAATCACAAAGGGATGAGCTGTACCACCTGCCATTATGCGCACAACACAGGGTCAAACAATATATACCTCATTAACGATAACATTACGACACCTAACAGCGGCACCAAAGCAACTGTTTTTACCAATAATTCAACAGGTTCAAGTTATGCGGATGCAACAGGCATCTATAATGGGGTTTGCGAAGTCTGTCATACAACGACTGACCATTATTCAAATACCAGCATGGGGACGACAGATGCCCGCCACATGATAAGCCCTGCTACCAAATGCACAACCTGTCATCCTCATAACACAGGATTTGCAGCACAAACAGATTGTTTTTCCTGCCATAACATTATTGCTGACAAACCTGGTGTCGGACCTGCAGGCGGAGTAAGGCAAATCGTCGATGGAAGCGGAAATGGCCTGGGAACCGGCGGTGACTTCAAGCGAACATCCCACCACGTTAGTGGCTCAATCCCAACAGTGGCCGATTGCTTAAAATGCCATTATATGGGGGATCATAAAACAGGAGTTGTAAAACTATTAGATCCGGATTTAGGCTATCAGAATATCATTACATATGACCCTTTGAACAAATCCAGTATTGAGAGCTTTTGCCTTAAATGCCATGATGCAAATGGAGCCAATGGCAATACAACTCCCTTTAGTGATAATGTAACTGTCCCTGTGGTCGATGCTACTGCCTGGGCTGCCTCATCCCATAAAGGAAATGCAAACTCAGGCACTTGCCTTGTTTGTCATGACAATGGGCATGGTTCCAATAAAAGTAATTTATTGGCCCCTGCCACCTATACCGGTACAGGTACCGGAACTGACCTCATGAATGAAGAAGAAGGCTTTTGCATTAATTGCCACGGAGCGGCTGGTTTGGCTACGGTTAAAGTCCACCTGGCCTTCAGCTCATACACTAATACCACAACAAATTTCTATAAACACGACCCAAATGCCACATACAGAAAACATAATTATAATGAAGCGGCAGGTTCCGCATTTGGCGGGACAAACAGGCATATTGAGTGTGTTGACTGCCATAACCCTCATGCTGCTGTTGCCGGCACTGCTACAGCACCGGTATTGCTGCCAACTTTAATTGGCGCATCGGGAGTAGAACCTGTTTATGGTGCCTCAAACACAAGTCCTGGCGCACCAACAGGGTTTACCTGGATGCCGAGTGTTACTCAGGAGTACCAGGTTTGTATGAAATGTCATTCCAGTTTCACAACCCTGCCCACTTATCTGCCGGGGGGATACCAAAATGGAGCTTTAGTGGCTGACGGTCTTAAGAAATTAACCACCGGGGGCACCAATTCTCAAATTGCCGATTCCCGTGACATGGCCCAGGAATACAACCCCAACAACCAATCTTACCACCCGGTTATGGCTGCAGGAAAAAACCTGAACATTAACGCAACAGCATTCCAGGCGGGATATACCTATACTTCCAGAATCTACTGCTCGGATTGTCATAGCAACTCGAGCTCAGCAACTGCTGGCCATGGTAATGGTCCTCATGGTTCGGCTAACCTTCATATACTTGATGCAGGCCCCACTGCTGCAGTCCAGTACGATTCCTACAACAGCAGCAATTCAAACACCAACGAGATTTGTAATAAATGTCATACGACAGCCGGGTATTATACGGGGAACACAGGATCCCGTTTTAGCTATCATAATTACCACACTACAAAAACGGACTGTTATACCTGTCACGACTCACACGGAAGTGAACAATTTCACTTATTTAACTTCAGCAGAAACGAAACTGGCAATATCAGTGCCTTTGGAACTGCGCCAAACAATACGTCACAAAGTGGATTTGTTCATGTTGCAGGTACTGCCACAAATACGTGTTTCGTTACCTGCCATGGGACATCTCATGGTGCCGGAAAAAGCTATAACCCATCTTACAATTAGCAATAATTATGTGAGTAATGAATATAGGTAAACTTATTGCACTGATATGCTGCTTTTTATCAATTGGGTTGTGGGCGCAGGAACCCAGCCAGGCTATTAATGACATTGATGGCAATGTATACAAAACGATCAAAATCGGAAATCAAACCTGGATGCAGGAAAACCTCAGGGCTACTCACTATGGCAATGGTGACGAGATCAAAACCCTGAAGCCAGACACTTTAGATCTTACAGACATGGTGCAGCCCAAATACCAATGGGCTTATAAAAGCAAGGATAGTCTGGTTGCTGATTATGGACGTTTATATACCTGGTTTGTTGTTACTGACAAAAGAAATATTTGTCCCTCAGGCTGGCATGTTCCTACAGATAATGAATTCTGCATACTTGAAAATTTCCTGGAACCAGGCCTGGACCCGGATTGCAATAAAGTGAAACATCGTGGGACCAATATTGGAAATCTTTTAAAAGAAGCCGGTCATAAACATTGGGGAGATCCAGAAACCGGTGCCAATAACTACAGCGGCTTTACAGGCCTCCCATCTGGAGTAAGGTATTTCACCGGAAAATTCGACTTCCTGACTTTATATGGTTCCTTCTGGAGTGCTACCGAATTTGATTCAAAAAAGGCATGGAACAGACGGCTGTATCACAATGAACCCGATATCAGCCGCGCTTATTATTTCAAAAAGGATAGTTATAGCGTGCGGTGTATTAAGGACTAAAAGGAAATCTCTCTTCTTATTTCAATCCCCGTTTCTTCAGCAAAGGCTCCAGCGATGGCTCCTTCCCACGGAAATTCTTATAAATGATCATCCCTTCATCAGAACCACAGCTGG
>SESG01037803.1_pt1 | contig 46497 bp, 67 predicted proteins | sample 3171421 | NCBI WGS metagenome assembly SESG01 (sample SAMN10866946, study PRJNA518727) | freshwater metagenome | biome: subpolar coniferous forest; feature: holomictic lake; material: water; isolation source: holomictic Lake 227, 6 m and 8 m depth | place: Canada: near Kenora, Ontario | collected...
TACATATCCATAAAAGAACTCTTTAGACTATTGAAAGTATCTTGCATAACTTTGTAATGAGAAGAAATTAAGTCTGAACTAGCTTTTCCCGTTCGTGTCATTTCACCAAAGGAGTCAAGAAGTCCACTATTTTTTATAGTATCTGCAAGTTCAACTGTAAAAGTACCCAATGTTCTACCTATCTGTGTATCAAGAGCTTTGGTTCCAAGCACTCCTAAGGTATGCCCTGCAACAGTTCCTAAACCAAAACCAAGAACAGAAGATAAACCACCCCACATTGAATCGTGAATCAATTTATCACCATCGAGTTTTGCACCTGTTTCATCTTTCCCTTTTCCTATGTCTTGTGAGGCGGTTGCACCAGCCTGTAAGACACCAAATTTAACAGCACTAGTTATCCAATCTCCACTTGAGAGTAATGGAATTATTTTCTTCAACCTTAAGACATCTCCTACTACTCCCAAACCTTTCAATTCTCCACCTAATCCATAGGAAATAGTCTCTGCACCTACTCCCACTGATTCAAGAAGAGCAGAACCAACTTGTCCTAGTCTTGTTTTTTTTGTAGTATCACCAATCATAGGTGCAACTTTACCTAGAACACCCATATTCACCCCATTCTTTTCATCATTTTGTATTGAATCCCAAGTTTCATCTGCCCCTTTTTTATTGCCTAAAATCTCCTGACCACTAGCATATAAACTTTTTCCAGCATCATAAGCTGTTACCGCTATCTTTGTAAAAGGTTTTGATATACCAGCAACGAAACCAGAATCTTGGTCAGGTTTTTTATTTAGACCCCAAGCATCATAATAATGATTTTGGAAAGCCTGTATTTGTTCAGGTGAATTTTTACCTTGCTTCTTGAGCAAACCAACTGCGGTATTTAGTTGATTTAAGTTTGTAATTGAGGCTGGGTCAAATTTTGTTGTTTTGTCCATATGTTTTTATTGTGGTGAAGATAAATTTGTTAATGCCGACCAATCAATACCAGAAGTGTCTAAATCAGATATTGGATTGACTCCTGAGGTTAAAGAATAAGTAGTGTCAAGTCTTGAACTTAAGTCTTGATAATCTTTTAAGTAAGGTGCGACATTCATTCCACCCTGTGCTCTTAGTTGGAAGAAATCATCAACAGATGACTGTGTTGCTTTTACGAATTCGGAAAGAATTACTTTTCTTATTTTCACTGGGTCACCAGCTTGACCTGCAATCGCACTTTGTATTCTTAGCTGTTCTTGATAAGAACGCAACATAGCCTTTGTAACTCCAAAAACAGAAGAACCTGCAACAGTAAGACCTGGCAAGGTATCAAGTAGGGTTGCAAGTTCACCATCTCTTACGGGTGTTCCTATTGGGTGAGAAAAAGCCCAAGATTTCAAACGACCATCATTTTCGGAATTATTTAATGCTGTTGCAACATTACTTAATTGAGTAGGTAGTGTTTTATAATTTGCTAATTGGCTTATAAAAGTTTCAAGTTCAGTTCCTGGCTTCAGTTGTATCCCACCAGCAGAGGCTACAATTGCAGATTCAACTGGATTTTTACCTGTTGAGGTAGCAGAAGAAATTGCACCTGCAACAGCACTTTGTGTTGTAGCTTGTTGATTTGCTTTTATTTGAGAATCAATAAGTTTCTCTTGTTTTAAGTTTAGATTTACAATTGAGTTTGCTTCATCTTGTTTTAATTTTTCATTCTTTAAATATTGAGTTCCTTGCTGATTTAGGAAAGTATTTATTTCAGAATCACTCATACCACTACCTTGCAACATCTTTACATAAGGTGCTTTATTTTCAGGTTTTCCATTGTAGGGAAAAGCAGAATTATATGCAAGAAAATCTGTCTTAGCTTGAGCTTGTAATTTTAAATTATACGCAACAGATGCTTTATTTTGATATTGTTCTACTTGAAGTTTTGCTTCTTCGGGGGTTAGTCCTGAGCTAATTCCTTGTTTCAAAGCCGCCTCATACTCTGAAGAAGATAGAGGGGTTCCATCAAAACCTTTTAATGTTGTATTAAATTCACTCGTCTTATTTGAAATATAACTTTGTCTTACTGTTTCTAATTGATTGTCTATACTTTCTAAATTAGACCTATGTGTATTATATAGTGAAGTTAAATTCTGTTGTGCACTTTCTGTCAATTGAGCATTAGCAGAATCAAATTTTGCAGAAATATTTGCAATTGAAGAAGTCAAAGTTGTGTTTTCACCACTTGTAGGTGAACCTACTCCCATTTCTTCACGCAGTGCAGTAATAGCACTTTCCTTATCCACATTATTTTGATTTATTTGAGTTTGAAGTTGTTGCTTTGCAGTTTCAACAGCTGTTTGGTAATCATTGTTAGTATTAGCAGTCGCTTCATCAGCTTGTTTATGAGCTAAAACTAATTCTGGTGGTGGTGGCAGTGAAGATGAAGTTCCATCACTAAAGGTCAGAACCATTCCACCATTTCCATCAAGCGTATAACTAGAAACAATTTTATCTTTTGGAATTTCAGGGGTACTATCCTTAACAACATTTCCATTTTTATCTAAAATTTTACCATTAGGGAAAGTTATATTCCCTGTTTTATCATCAGTAATAGGTATTTCACTCTTGACAGGAGTTTTAGAAGTGTCAGTCGTTACGGGAGTTTTTGTAGTATCAGTAAGTTCTTTCCCTGTTATAGCATCAAACTTAGCAGTTCCTGTTTGTTTACCTGTTGAATCATAAATAGGTTGTCCAGTATTTGCGACAGACTTAATATTCGCCACTGCACTATCCATTGTAGTACCCAGTCTAGCATTGGTTTGTATTACTGGACTTCCTGTAATTGTTTTATTATCTATTATACTTTTTGATGGGTCTACACCACCAGCCGCATAATAAGCATTTGATACAGCTGGTGAAACACCCTGTATTGGTGGGTTAGCAACAATAACTCCACTTGCATTTACACTTAAACTACCTTCCGCTTTCATTGCATCATAAGCCTTACTTGCATTTGCCTGTGTATTGTAAGTAGTACCACCTGCTACTGCTTGATAACCTCTAGTTGGGTTGCTAGTAGAAGGTGTGACTATTGTATTTATTACTGGTGCTGGTGTGTTTGTTGCCATAGATTTAATAATAAAATTCTTTAATAATAACGACACCTGCTTGTCCATTTACCGCACCATAAGTAGTTCCACTGGTTGTTTTTCCAATAGCACCAACTGTTACTAAAACATTTGAAGGAAAAGAATTTGCAGACAATAATTTTCTTGAATATGCCCCTGAAGCTCCACCTGCATATAGATAATTAGTATTTATTCCTCCCCCACCACCTGAGCCATAACCTGTTCCTGAAGCATTGGAAATTCCTCCAAATCCTAATGGGTTACTTCCACCTGCTATGTAACCAGTTATACCTGTGGCAATAGTACTTTGTCCACTTTGTCCTGCAATCAATAAATCACCAACTGATGATGTTACATACGTTCCAAAAGAAGAAGCACCACCTGCTGTTCCTGCACCACTCCCTGTTCCTCCTGTCCCCCCATCAACCAATTCTACTTCAACGTATTTTACTCCTGCTGGTCGGGTATAAATATTGGCTATATATCCTGTACCAAGTGTCTTTGTAGCTTCTGCTACCCCACTTGCATTTGCCACTTCAAAATAACCAGCACCACTTCCAGTTACAGTGAAAATTCCATTATTTCCTGCACTAAAGTTTTGAGCATTTATTTTTAATTTTGTACCTATTGGGGTGTTCGTAGCTGTAATATTACTTAGTTGTGTTCCTGCTCCTGTTGCAGTGTACCTATAAGTTGAACCACTCGTATTAGTTATTGTATATACACAATCAGAGCCACCAAAAGTTGCCTCAAATTTTTGAATTGTTGGTACTGTTGGTTCAACAAATAATTGACTTGAAACTCCTTGCAGTGTTTTAAAATACAAATCTATATTTGCAATAGCAACATAGGCATCAGTTGTGTTCCAATATTTAACACTTCCATTTGCATATCCTCCTGCGGTATTTGTTCCTAAGTTTGGGTGATTTGAATTATCAGCAGTAGAGGCACTTGCTTGAATCCAGTAAAGAGTACCAGCGGTCATTGAATATTCTGCCGAGAAATCTGCTTCGAATTCTCCGACAGGTAAAGCTAACCATTGTGCGTTTGTTAATGTAACAGTCGCGAGAGCAGAACCTGTTGGACTTCCTGCACTGTCTGCATAAAGAGCGACAGTTACTGTTCCTGTAAATGTTCCTGTGTCTGTTGTCTTGTAAAGTTTAACTCCACGAGTTTTTGTTTTTACTGGTATAAAAGATTGCTGAATTTTATTTTTATTTCCTGTGGTATTTGCCATTCCAAATTCGACAGTAGAGTTTTGGGTTGTTTGAGTTTGGTCGGTGTCAGAATTGTATACATTATCTTGAGTAAGAAAAAGATTTGTAGCACTAGGTGTTCCTTGAGAACCAGCGAGAGCCGCTAAAACAGCAGAGGTAGGAATACGAACATCATTTATTCCTAGAGCAGTTGGTGTATTTTTTACTAGCGTGTGAACCCCTGATTGTGTTCCTGATGTATTTATTGCAGTACCACCAGCTGTTAAAGCTAATTCAAAAACATTTGCACCAAGTCCCCCAGCAATAACATAGTATGAAATACCAGGAGTTAAACCAGTAGGAAGTGCACCAGTAGTTGTAAAATACACAGTATCACCAGCAGTTAATCCGTGAGTATTTTTTGTTACAACAGCAGGTGTTGCAATAGAAATTGTTGCTGTGCCTATTGTTGTATCTGAAGAAGAAGAAAGACGTGCAATCCCCGTTACCGTCGTTGTTGCTAGTGAACTTTGATTTACGACAACATTGTTTATAACTTCCATTATATCTTGAATGTTATGTGTACCAAAAGAAATTATTACAGGAGTACCAACAGGGTTAAATTTTTGATTATTTAAAATTTGGGTATTATCTTTAAAAGAAAGACCACGAACTACACTTGTCAATTTACCAGCTGGTGCAGTTCCAGGAGTTATTCCCGCAAAGGAAGCAAATTCAGAACTAGAAAGAGAAATTGGATTTATCGTAATAATTCCACGCCCGAAATCAGCAAAATCAGAAGTCTGAATCACTTGTCCGTCTTGAGTATAAATTGTTGAAAGAAGAATATCGGTATCATTGCCACCGACATTTAATGTTTGAGCTAAACTAGATACAAATAAGTTTGGAAGTTTGTTTGACATATATTACATTATATTACTATTAAAAATAAATTACAAATTTATTAAAGGTGCAGAACTTGGTGATAAGACCAAAGAAGTTTCGACAGACTGTTCTGGTACTGAAATAATGCTCATTGATGAAATACCATACTGAGAACCAATCTCATTTGCAAAAATTTCTACCTGCAAATTGTGTTCTCGGAAAGCTTGAGAAAGTTCAAGATAAGCTCTAAAGAATAGAGGAGATTGAAACTGTTGCAGAGTTTGCAAATCAAGTCCACCAAGCATTGCTTGTGCCATTGAAGAAGAACCCATACCACCAGTAAAAGAATTAGAAGTTATTTTTGTATTTGTTCCCTTTATCTCATAAGGCTGAGAACCTAGAGAACCATTTTCATTAAAGAGTGCTTTAATGTAAAATGTTGTATTAAGTGAAACAATCCCTTCTACATAAAGATAAATTCCTCTAAATAATGTTGAAGGACTATTCATATTGAATTTCTTTGTCACTGCGTAAGAAGTGTACGCTTTTGGTTCACCAGCAACAGCATCTTGGTAGCTTTCTTCTGTGGTATAAAGATTTCCATCATTAGCAGAAAGAAAATATAAAACATTATTTGATGGTTTAATATCAACAGCGTTCCAATTGTCAAAAATAGTCCAAGCTCTTTTGGAATTATTATTTCCTGCTCTAACTAAATCAAACATCAAAACTAAATTATTTACGTTAGCTTTAGTTCCTATTGTTGGAAGTGAAACAAGCCAATAAAGTTTCTGGTCTTTTCCGCAAGTTCTTGAAAGAGTAAAATCAAGGTCGGAGGTTTTTATCAAGTCTGAAATTAATTCAGTTTTAGAAGTATTATTAGTACCTGTGGTTTGTGGAACAAAAGACATTATGCCTTCATCAACAGTCGGGAAATAAAGAGTATTCATATAATTTAAAATTTCTGAATCATTTGCAGGTCCAATCCCCTCACCAGCCAAGACAGGAATAATTTGGAAAACGAAAGAGGAATTATCACTTGCAATATTTTGTACAACTTTGTGAAAAATATCTTGCTTTAAAATTGTTAGTTCAGTACCGAAAGAAGAAGCACCTAATATTCCACCTTTACCTGCATATAAAACGAAAGAGCCACCTTGCTTCATATCGGTTGTAACTGCATAATTTTCAGGGTCATTACTCTGAGAAAAAGAAGTTTTATTTTCGTAACCAACAGAGTTCATAACAAAAAGTCGGTCAAAGGCTTTTATAAAGACACAACCTTTTGGAACAGAACTTGCATCAATTATCGGTGTGACAACTGATGCACCAACTACAACGACAGAACCAACTGAACCAGTTATTGTGATAACTCCAGTCGTGGTGTTATTTGCAGAATAAGCCAAAAGTATTTGTGAATTTCCATTCTGTATTATTAAATTTCCACTTGAGGGGAAAGATATAGAACTATCTAGCGTTATGGTGGTATCACTGGCTGTCGTTGCTACTTTTAATTTCCCATAGGACATAATCCATTTCATTGTATCAGTAACACCATCACCAAAATAAAATCTATCATCTTTCATCCCATTGTTCCAATTAGCAGAACCATAGAATACACCACCAGTTGCAGGAGTATAACTTTGATTTAATTTTATCCATTCTTTATTTGCAACGTCTTGTAGATAAAAATTTGTACCATAATTTGCAATTAAAAAATCAACTCCATTTGAATTTGTAGCAACTAAAAGCTGAAAAGGACTTCCAGTTTCACCTGTCGGTTTTTCAAGAACGAGAAGTGAGCCCATTCGTGGTTGTAAAATACCATCATCAAAAACCATATTACGAACTTTAGCGAGTTCTGTATCGTTAATATTATCAGGCGAATCAAAGGTGTTTAAACCACCCAACCCAATTTTATTGATATTCATTATTTGTGCATTTGATGGAATTAATGACATAAAATATTATGGTCTTCGCAAAACAGTTTGACCAAGATTAATCACTCTTTTTCTTGGATAAATTTTTCCATAATCGTGTAATTGTTCTTTGTAATCTTTATTATATAAAGCCATAAAATCTTTATCTCCGCTTAATTGTGGCATAAGAATGTAAGCAGCACGAAGTGAAATCATATTTAAAAAATCTGGGAAGAATTGCATAAAAGTAGGAAGGTCGGTTAAATCATCAAGAAATATCTTTTGTGTTGTACCAGTAGAGTCTGTTCCTTTGTATTGAGAATAATAAACTAAATTCATATCATCAGGATATACTACATATAAATCATCAATTCTAAAATAAGGAATCGCAATACTTCCAAAACCAACTCCTTCCGTGTATCTAATTTCGTAAGAAGTAATGTTTGTACTATCAGGTGAACCCGTAATTGAACTAAGTGTCCAAGGGTATTCTGTTTTAAACCAAGTTTGTAATTCAAAAGGGGTTCCATCATCTTCTTTGGTTGCTGTAAAGGTGTAATAATTTCCAGTGGAAGAAGTCATAATTAATTCTATTTTTGAAATTGCTGTACTTTGTAGATAAGAATAAACTTTATACACTCCATTTTTTTGTAGAGCATCTTGTACTGACATCATTCCAAAACCAGAAGTTAAAATACCTGCATAACCATATCCTTTTGTTGGGTCTATTGTAAAACTAATACTACCACCTGTATTTATAAAAACATTATTATCAATAGCAAGATTTGTGGCATCACCAGTTCCTGAAATCAGATTTAAGGTATTAAAAGGATTCACAATGGAACCTTGTATCATATTTGAACCAAGTTGTATCAATTGTTTTTTCCCATTTATGTTGGTACTACTAAACATCTTCTGTCCATAAGTACCCATTGGGAAACCACGAGTATTACCAGCACTATTTTGTAAAAGTTTTGTGTATTGATTCCATTGCCAACCAACTTGTCCACCTAAGTTGTAATCATTTTTATCGTAATAAAGTAAAATCGGTTCATCGTAGTCTTCAGGTAAATCGGTGAACATATTATCTTGAATATACTGAAAGGGAAAGATTGTTTCATCACAAGTTAAGCCAAGACATCTATGCACATCTTCGATTGCACGATTGATAGCACGAAGTCTTTGACTTGTATCAACATTACCATTGGTGTAATTTGTACAATAATCATTAGTTTGGTTGAAAACTGGTTTTAAAGTTCTGTCTGTCATAGTTTTATTATACTACTAAATTATAATTTCTCAATTACTCTCACTATTAAAGTACCTAAATATCCTAAAATTCCAGCTCCAACAATACCACCAAACCAAAACAATAAACTAAGTATTCTATCTACAACTATTTTATCAGCTTTTTTTTCTAAAGCACTATCAAGTTTTGTATTCATTTCTTTCATTGAATCCAGCATAGCAGAATGAAAATCTGTCATACTGGTTTTCATTTCTTCGTGTTCTTTTCTATTTTCTTCCATAAATAATTTTTGGCTAGTTTCTAATATTGCTAGACGTTCCCTAGTTTCGGGGGCTGGTTCGTGCAGGTTTCTACCCGCATACTTTTCATTGTATATCTTGTCATACTTATCATTTATATCTTTCATTCTTTTTACTTCGTCTTCCATTCTATTTAAAATAAGTTAATTTTAATTGTTCGTCTGAAATTTTATTTTCAGTAATTTCTTTTGTTGCACATCCGATAGACATTGGTTGATATATAATAGTTCCATCTTCAAGAGTCAAAGGATTTCCATCGATTCCTTTAACTGGCACATTTTCAAAAAATTCTAGCATTTGAGGTTGTCCCTCTTTTGTGATGTCTTTTACTTGATATTTGTCCATAATTTTTTGCATATTTTTTGTCCTGCCAGACTTAAATAATAATTAGTTATCGTAAACAATTTCACCCATTGCTAAAACTGAACTTGCATTCCCTGTTCCACCACCAGCAAAAGTAACATAGCAAGAAATTACATCACCTGCTACGAACGTAGCACCTACTGTATTTCTAACTTGTACTTTGTAATCTTTTTTATCACCTGTTGTTGAAAGACTTACTGCATTTCCTACGATTGCATCTACTCCATTTATTCTCCAAGAAAAAGTAGCTGTTGCACCTACTTGTAATATTCCAGTAGTGAAAGCAACAGAAATCCCTGTGATTGAACCTGCTCTCATTGCTACCCAGCCGATAGTTGAAGACATTGTTATTCCATTGTGTCCACCTCTTAAATATTGACTTGTTGTTATAGGGCCTGCAATTCCTGCATTTATTGATTCTCTCGCCCCTTTTAATTCTCCAGATAATTTCAAATTTCCTACAACATCTACTTGTTCAGTTGGTGCGTTTGTTCCAATTCCAACATTCCCATTATTCATAAATCTAGCAACTTCTCTACTTGCATTTACTATTGCGAAATCTCTATTAGAACTATCTAAAATAAAAGTATTAACACCACCTCTACCTGTATATGCACTACTAGAATATCCAATGGTTGGACTTTCTGATACGTTGTTATTTACAAAATATATACCTGCCATAGCAGACGTTCCTGAATTAGTGTTCCAAATATTAAAACCATCTATACTGTTTGTATTTGTTCTAATATCAAAGGCAGTTCCAGGTGAAGCTGTGCCTACTCCTACTCTACCTCCTTTTAATACAAGATTATTCACTGTTGCAGTTGAATAAATATAAAATGGTACATTGTTTCCTGTTGCGTTATAGAGTGCATAGTCAGTTGTCGAAGGAGGCACATACATTTGCCATCTTTGAAGTCCTGCTTGTAAGAAAGCGAAGCCTACTTGCTCGGTAGTTGTAGTTGAGTTGAGTGCTAGTTGACCCCAGTAGCCTACTACGCCTTTTACTTCAAGTTGTGCAGTAGGTGATGTTGTACCTATCCCTACTGTATGAGTTGTAGCATTTACAAAAAGAGTATTGGTGTCTACGGTGAAATTATGAAGTCCTAAATCTACATTTCCTGTTGCTCCTGTATATGGAACTCTTAAATCAGCAAGTTGTTGCTTTGCTGTTTCCATATTTGTAGCTGTGATGTCGGAATATAAAACTGTTGTTACTGAAGAAGCAGGAAGTGAACCTGTAGCCGCTGTTGTAGAAGTTACTGAACCTGCTCTCAAGTCTTGTGTTTCACGAATAACAGAATATTTACATCCTGGTGGAAATGAACCTCCCCCAGAATTATCATTATAGAAAATTACTCTATAAAGTGGTCTAATTTCGTGGTCTGTTCCAATCAAAGGATATAGAGCTTGAATATTAGTCCAAGTATATGCTTGAGCATTTACTAGAGAAGTAAATTCTGCTGGGGCTGATACTATTTTAATAGCTTCACCTACAACAGGATTTTGTGTTGAATAAATAAAATAAACGAACCATCTATTATCGGGTACAACTGTTCTCACTCCTACTGAACTTATTGTTTCTGGTCTATTTGAAGCCGCATTCCAAGCAAAAGGAAAACGTGTTGCTGGTAAAAATGAAACTTCACTAGAAGCATTTTGAACAAATACTTTAAATAAAGCAGAGTTAGTTGCGTTTAGACTTGCTGGTGTTATATTTCCTAAGTCTTGAGTAAAAGGATTTCCTGTTGTGTTATTTGTTACTGTGTAAGGTAAGTTGTCATCTAGTACACTACCTGTTGTAAGAGCTATTGTAGTATTACTACCACTTGTATCTGGTGTTCCACTTACTAAAGCATTATTTACCATATCAAAACCTGATGACCACCTTGAACCATCTAAATGAAGAGCTAGGTGAACATCAGCAGGAATTGTATTTTGATGATATTCGATATATTGTGCTACGAGTTTAGCATCAGAGTTCCAAGCACTAAATACTATTGGGTTAGTTCCTGCACCTGTTGCTCTTACTAGGTTTCCACTTGCACTTGGGTCATTCGTACCTACTGTTCTTTCCATATACAGTGTAGTACTTCCTGCAATTGTTTGAGTTACTGTAAAAGTAGAACCATTATTTGTATAAGTATCTCCGAGAGTTGCTGTGGCTGATGTTACTGTAAACTTGAATAAATCTTTATTCCAAAGAATACGATAGATAGCTGCCACTTTACTAAAATCTGTCCAAGTTGATTGTGATGTTATTGCTGTACCAGTGTTATCAAAATAAAAATACCAAGTTCCTGAAGTGTCTGTAAAAGCTGGAAAAGTTATTGTTCCTGTTTTTCTAAAACGATTTATAATACCACCTCCATCTGTAAAAATATTAAAATATCCAAGTGGAGGAACTACAGTAAGAACTCTTGTAGTAGTATTTATTGATATATTCGTATTTGATATTGGAGTTGTGGCATCTACACCTGGGAAATTAGTAGCGAAAGAGTTAGAAGGTGCAGAAGAAGTTACATACCATATTTTTGTACTTGCTTGATATTCAAAATAATTATTGTCGCCAGGTACATTTGAGTAAATAGAAGTATTGCCCCCAACACGATTAAATACATCTCCTGCTCCACATTTAAGTTCTAGTGCATAGCCACTTGGATTGATTATATTTTTTGTAGCGATTACTGTTTTGTCGGTTGGTGCTGTTGGAAGTTGAATAGTAAAAGCTCCACTTGTTAAATCGCAAGGCACATATTCAAAAGGTTGTGCTGAGTAGTTTCCTGTTTTTACACCTGTAGGAGTTAAAGTAAAAGATACTTCTTTGCCTATGTTTGAGGGGTCATAGGTTGCTTTAAGCATATCGCCTATCCCATCACCCACTGCGTGTAACGGATTTAACGGTGTGCCATCTCCTGTGAGAGTTGTATCGTGTGTTACAGTAGAAAGTAGCCCAGTTAAATCATCCTTAAAAGCCATCGCTTTTGCTTGGTTGGTAGGGTCATAGACTGATTTTTTCATATCTCCATCCCCTTCTCCTTCTTGAGTCCAAGATGGACTTAAAAGTGTTCCATTTTGCCTATAAACATTGTTCCCTGTAAGAATATCGTTTCGTATCATCTCACATCCAGTGTTAAAAACCCCACTATGTAGAGCTACAATGTTGGGGTTTCCATTACAATCGGCTTTAGTTGCATAACCAAGTTCGTTTGTTTGACTTATATTTACATTAGCATCAAGTTTGCCAAAGTAATTTGTTCCTGGAGAGAATTGTGGAGCCATATAAAAACAATTGTTTTTTTATTCTAATAATAAACCGATTGAGTCGTGGAAACTTTTTATTTGTTTTTTTATATTGATTAAATCTTGTTCACTTTTAGTTTTATTACTTTCGTGTTCATTCTTAAATTTTTCCATTTCCTTTTGAAGTAAAACAATAAAGCCTTTTAGTTTTTCAACTTCAAGTGCAGTATTTTTCTTTTCTTCTAAAACATTTCCAAGTCCTTCAATTTCTTTTTCAAGAGAAACTTTTTTAACATTAAGTTGGTTCATTTCTTCAGAAGTAGAAACCATAATTGCTTTACGAGTTTCAATTTCTTTTAGAAGTTCAAACAATTTTGTTTCTGCTTCTTTTATATTTGCTTTGTGTCCTTCGTGGAGAGTTACCTTAGTATCAAGTTCTCTCTTAGTATCTTCAAGTTTATAAATGATATTTGAAAGCATTTCAATCCTTGAGTTAAGGTCTTGCTCTGCTTGAGATACTTCTACTTTAGAATTTTGTAAGTTAGAGTCATTCATATTTTAATTTTTATTTAGTCTGAAGCGGCATCCATTTCGACTGTTATAGTTCCAGCAGAATAACCAGAAACTATTGGACACAACCATTTAATATAATTAGCTTGAACTTGATAGCATTTTATTACATCAGCACCTGATAAAGCTATCCCTGTTGCACCAGTTAATGCTGTCTGAGCACCTAGTGGTAAAATCTGAACATAATCATATACATTCGTTGCACTTGGAGCAGAAGTGAAATCAGGTTTAGTTGTCTTCATTGAATACGCAAACTTAATTGTTGCAGTGGTTGTACCAGAAGTATAAACCTGCAAAACAATATTTTTATAATCACTTACATCTATGGCAGCACCAGCTCCGTTAGCGACTACTCCAGCTAACATCTTTTGCATACCATATTTTTTTCTCATATCACTCATATATTTATTTTATAAATTAGACTAATAATATTATATTTTAGACTCTTGTCCCACCCCTTGATTTTACAAAAAGGGTGAGCAAAAGGCTAAATAGTTTCTTCGACTTCTTCTTCTACAGTAGGAGTTTCCTTTTCAGAAACTTCTACTTCTTTTTCAGTTTCTTCAATAGGAGTTTCAACTATTGTATTTTTTTCTTCTTCAACAACAGGTGCTGAAGGAGTCATATCTACTTCTCTAATTGATGAACCTAAACGAGAATACAAAAGAGTAAATTCTATTTCACTTACTTCTGTTGGCACAATAGGGTCAAGAATAACTTTTCTTGTTGAAGATAAAGCAAATTCTATTTGTTTCCCTGTTGTGCTTGTTATGTATTTATTCATTGTTTTTTATTTTAAGATTAAATTATTAAGAAGGATTTGCAGTTGTTATTCCTGCAATATTAAAGTTTCCCGCCCAGTCATCTCCCGTTGCACCAACTTTGTACAAAGTAGCAGAGTAGGTTCCACCTAGATAATTTCCGTGAACAAGGTTTCCATAAGAGGAAGTTCCTGAAAGGTCAAGAGCTAGAGTACAAACAGCTGCACCTGCACCAGCGGCATTAATACCATTGGTTGCAAAATGATTTCCTTGTACTAAGCAAACACGACCATTAATATTCACAGCAGTGACACAAGAATGGAATTTATTTCCTTTAATATGCCAGTTTGAGTAAGAAAGACCACCAGCTTCTACTCCTAAAATAGCAGCACCATAGGTAGCTGTATTTAGATATTCGAAGTCATTGTTTTCAATTCTTACATTGTCAGAGTCACATACAGGAGAATAGATTGCGTTCCAAGAACCAGTTTGACCTTGGAATTTATTGTCGTGTATATTTGCGTGTCCTGCACCTGAAAGTTTTATTGAAGCAGGAGTACCAGCAGTATATGTTGGTGGTTTAAAGTAGAAACCTGAAACTTCTTGGTAGTTTGCACCAAGAGTTAAAGTATAAGTATCAGTTATACTTGTCCACTGTACTGACTTTTTTGCAGTTCCTAAAGCGATAAAGCGAAGACCAACAACACTAGCAACAACAGCTTCTGTATATGTTCCTGGAAGAACCAAGATAACATCGTTAGCAAGAGCTTGTGCATTAGCCGCTTTAATCGTTTTTAAAGCAGACTTTAAACCGTGTCCACCATTTCCATCATTTCCATTTGTTCCATCAACAAACCAATAAGAACCATTGGTTGTAGGGATTGGAAAGTTTCCGAGTTGAGGGATACCAAGACTTGTTACACCCCCTGGAAAATTTGTATTTTCATCCATATTTTTGTTTTTTTATTTTAAACTAATAATGGCGTGTGAGCCTCCACTCCTACTTGTCGAAAGAAATAAGAGTGGAAACTCAAGAAAAAATAAACTAACTAGAATAGGCTGTACCTTTTCCGTTTGAACCTAGGAAGTTTCTCCAATCTGTCCAACCGTGTGCGTACTCCATTTTCATTTTGAAGGCGATAGAGTCAATAGCATCTACACGATTTACTCGTGAGTCCATTCCAAGAAATTCAACTCGTACAAATCCTGTTCCAACTTCTGGGTCAAGATTACTTCTATCGACTACGAACCATTCTGTATTAGCAGTGATTGTTGGTGTGTAGTAAGAAGTTCCAAGATAAGGACCAGTAACAATTCTTTCGAAAGAACCTTGATATACGTTAATATCATTGTTACCAGTTTTTGGTTGCCACATTGACTCATTCAATGTTTTAACTGTTGCAACTTGTCCATTAGCGTTGGCGATAAAGATGTCTTTCTGACCACCAAATAATGGAGCTGGTTCAGAAACATCATCAACAGTAGCACCACCTTGTTCAAGAGCAGCATTGTAAGCTGTTACTGAAAAAGGAGCAGCATTTCCTGAAGTGTTGACTGCGTTTGATTGTGTGGTTCCACCATTTGCCAAAGCGTGTTGAGTAGAAATTAAACGCTCGTTAAGAGCTGTGTAATTTCCATCAAGTCCTTGTGTTCCCTTCGCAAAGAAAAGAGCATTTGGATAAGCTGTTGGTAAGGAGAAAGCTAGGTTAAACAATTCAAATACATCTACAACATTCTGACGAGCAAATTTCTCGTAAAGTTTTTGAGATGAATTTAAGAATTGTTTATATTTAACTTCTTGTTTCATTAAGAGTTCTTCAGCTTCTACGATTTGATTTGCTAATTGTAAATCAGGGTCATAGACAGCAGTCATATAAGTCCTGATGTAGTTAGCATCTGAGTATCGGTCTTTAGAACCTCGTCTTCCGATTGGTCCTGACAAACCAGTTGTTCCAGTATGTCGGTAGACAGCTCTACCACCCGATTCGGTGGTAACTCCTACGTTTGTAAAGATTCCACCAACCTTATTGTCTGCACCAAGCATTGAATAATCCATCAATGCTTTAAGTGACATACGGGATTGGTCGGTAACACTATCAATATCTCCCATAACATTTGTTAGGAAAACATCTAATGCACCTTGGTTCAAATATCCTGTTAACAAAATATTCCTTTTGATACTGGCATTAAGAAATTAATTTTTTGAAATAAGTCCTTAATCGTTTCTCTTTCTTTCTCGCCCTAGGGTGATGAAAGTGGCACAAAGTAATACCGTTATTAATGTCATATCTTAATTTAGGATAGTCTTTCCAGTTAAGAATATGGTGTGACTCTAAGCGACCCTTACAATCACGGTTATTAATTTTACATTTCCATTTGTCACGAATCTTAATTTGTCGTGACCAATCCCGATATCTATAATCAAACATTTTTTGTCTATCTGTTTTTAGTTTTGTCCTATCGGGGATATAACAAGGGCTTTTTTCACCAACAAATCTTCCAGTTAAGGTTTGACTAATCTTAACTCTGGTTTCTTTTAATACCCTATGACCTTTCTTTGCTTTAGAGATTTTTTTGCCAATATATTTTGGTCTTTTTTCTCCTATTCGTGGGTTAGGTCGTGGGTGTTTAAGTCCAGTCCAATCTTTTGGGTATAAGGGTTTAATCCCTCTAGCCTTCATAGTATTACTAATTTTAATTTTCTGTTTTTCGGTCATTAAAAGTGCTTAAATTCTTCCAACTGTTGACCAAATACCAATTACTTGAGTTGTACTTCCTGGGTTTTGTCCAAAAGACAAGAACTGCTTTGGTGTTGTTGCGTTGTAGGATGCTTCTGACAATGTTCCAGCTGTTCCTGAAGTCATAGCAAAATAACCAAAGTATTGTGAATTGGTTGTTGTTCCTACTGCGGCATCAAGGTCAGCAATCATTGTTGACATACCTGTTGCCAAAAGAATATCAGCTGAATACTGAGCAACTGTTACGTTATCAGAACCAGTGGTGATTGAATCCTTTTCTAAATATTTACTACCTGAAGCTGGACCGTTTTTTAAAGCAAGAACGGTTCCAAAAATTGCTAGAGTTTGGTTTGTTCCATTAACTGTAATGGTTTGTGGAACTGATGTATTGATAATCATTGCATCACCAACCTTTACTGTGATACTTGCTGCCAACATTACGTTCTTGACAACATACATATCCAACATTTCCTTTGCGGGTCGAATCATAAAATTATAAATAAGCTATTAATAATGGGTCAATAGATATGACTTTTCTTAACAGCTTATAGATAAAACTACTATATTGAGTTTTTAGATTGTAGCAATGTGACCACCTTGGGCTTTAATCTTCAAAGCTCTTTCGGCTTGTTCAGGAGTTAATGTTCTACCAGTCATCTTTAGAGTTAGAGCAATATGTTCCTTTACTTCCTTAGAAACTTTATTTAGATTCTCACCACCACCAGTTCCACTGCCACCAGCACCTTCTGCATTATATTCTTCAGCTTCCTTTTCACGATTCTTTTTTTCAATTTCAAGGTTAAGGTATTTATCAGGGTTCATAGCGACATAACGTGTTTTCATATCTTGAATAATATTTTCCACATTTATGCTTTCAGTTTTGAAACCTTCTTCAAAAGATTTTTTGTCATCATCTTTATCAATACCCATATCGGAAAAGAATTTTATTTTAGCTGCTTCTAAATTCTCCTTCTGAAGTTTTTCAGATAAACTTGCATTATTCTTTTCGATTGTTGCTTCCTTTGTTTTTCGTAGTCCAACTATTTCTTTAAGAATATTTTTCTTACCTTCTTCTAGCAATTTATCTTTCTCGGTTTTTTCTTCGGGAGTCATTCCAGAAGTTTGTGCATCAAATTCTGTTTCATCTATTTCTCCATTAATAAACTTATCTACAAGCTGTTTAGTATCTACTGACATTTTTTTATTTTTCAGTGCGGCGACCACCATTTTTTACGCCCGATAATTTTAATTTTTACACCCTTCAAGAGTCGGTGACACTCATACTTAAAACTTACAAGCACATTATACTACCTTATTAATACTAGAGTCAACTTCTTCTTTAGGTGTGGATAACTCTGTTTCAATAAAGTGTGACAAGAAATCTGTTCTGTCTTCTGACATAGCCATTTCTGCAAGGTTTAATTTAACAAAGTTAAGGTCTTCACCCCACAAACACTTGGCAAAAGTATGGTCAAATAAAATCTTCTCCATATTACAAGCATTTAAGTGTTCCACTGCTTTGTTTTGCTCAAAGTCCCATACTTCTGTTCTAATCCAAATATTCCCGTGATTAAAAGTCCAAGAAAAACCTTTTTCAAGTCCAGAAAATGGAATAAAACCATTCTCAAAACCTTTGGCAAAAATCTTTTTATAAATTTCTTCGTTTTGTTCTTCTGTACGCATAGTTTTATTTTAATTTTATTTTAATAGTACTTTTTTTAACTCCAATTTTACTAAGTTTTGGAATCTTAAAACCTTTTGGTGTCTTTATACTTTTAATTATTTTGTACGTCATTTTTTTTATTTATACCTTTATTAAATTCATCTAATCCTTCAAGTGCCTTTTCAATAAAAGGAACCTCGACCTTTTTATTACCTTCATTTTGTACAGAAAGATTTGGCTGATAATTTTTTTGATTTGTTCTTGCCATTGTATTCAAAACTTTTAAATACAACATCATACCAGCATAATAAGTAATTTTAAGTGGGTCATTTATTGCTCTACGATTAACATACCACGACTGCCAAAGTGTCCATCTCTCAAAGTCTTGACCATAATCTTTAAAGGCTCGTAGTGTTGGCTCACTTACTTCTTTAGGAATAAAACCAGTAAAATCTTTTACAAGTTGTGCTTCAAAGAAATCCTTATTATCTTCGTAAATCTTTTCAAGATTTATCTTTGGAGTTTTATCTTGAAAGAACTTTGTATTTTTGTGATATATATATTCTAATATTTTAATTTTAATTTTCATATGTTTTATTTTTTTATTGTGGCATTAATGTTTTATCTCCACCTTGATTATTTCCACCATTCTGTACGCCTGTATTCATTTGTTGTACGTTGGAAGTTTGAGCACCCACTTCACCCTTAGGTGCATTTGGGTCTGGTATTTTAAACTCCATTTCTTGTCCCCACATAGACATAAGTTGTGGCATTATTTTATCAGGAGATAAGTCCGCAGGATGTTCACCCATTTTTTCCATCCACCTTAGATATAATTTTGCAGGGTCTACTAGACCAGCTTGAACAAAGTTTTGTATTGCAGGTAGAAATACTTGTTCCATCCAAGTTGCTCTTTCAAGTTCAGAAGTTTGAGCAGGTGCAATTTTAATTTCATTTATCATAAATTCTAAATCACGAACGACGTCAACAGGTGCTTCAATAATTTCAGTCATCTTTCCATTCTTGATTGATTCTTCGATTGACTCAAAATAAGTTATCAAATCATCTTGCTTATTTTTCACTAAACGAACTTGAAGTGTTCCTACCCCACCACCCATTAAAGATGTATTTGGTATTTTAATAGCACGAACTATTCTGCCTTTTGCACCAATAAATTTATTGGTAGGATAAAATTGTAAAGCAGTCTTGATAACTAAAAGCATTTCTTGTCGCAACATATTGTAATACATCAAAAGAGAGTTTCCGAGAGCTTGTTGTTTCATCATTTGCATTTGCAATACCTCACGAGAACTTTTTGGTTGCTTCGAAGGAGAGATTTGTTGTATACCACCTTGTGCTTGAGCTGTCATCAGACCTTGTAAAGAATTTAACATTGCAAAAAAAGCTGCAGAACCTTCTTTAACATCCATTTGTTTATAAGCATTCACATCATTAACACCGATTACCTTATGCTGTCCAAAAATAAGTTCTGGTGCTTCAAAGTCGGAAGAAAGAGTAGGTGGGTCAATAGCACGAAGTTCTGCTTCCACTTCCATTGACATACCAGTATTTAAAATCTTCTGATAGTCTTTTAATTCAAAAGGAGAAGACATACCATAAGCAAATTTCTCATCTATCGCTTTCCAAATAGTCCAACCGAATGGCATTAATTTATGATTAAAAGGCATTGGTGCTCTCTTTTGTTTATTACCTTTCCCAACTGCGTTTAACCACACACCATTTGCAGAAATAGTATATTCATCTTCTATGGCATCATATTCTTTTAATACTTCAACCATATCATAAGAAGTTACACCTGAGCCTTTAAGTAATCTAAAGTATAAAGAGTCTTCAGCAATTTGATTTCCAGGATAAACATATTCTGCGTTATCATAGGTTTTAAAATCTCTTTTGAAATCAGCCCATTTCATTTGGTTACGCCAAATCATTTTACCTTGCCTCTGTATATCTCTCTCCCAAGTCTTAGACAAATAAATATCTTCTAGTGGTGCAATTTCTACCCAGACATCATTGTAATAATAATCTTCCTTTTCTTCTATCTTATATTCACCTAAGGTCTTATCATATTCTTTTAAATATCGGTGTTTAATTTTAGCGTTATTGTAGCCAACATACTCGCAGACAGTTCCATTTACAACTCCATAAAGTATTTGCCAAAACTTTTCTACCTTATCATTACTTTTGAAACGCCACTTATCATAGATTGCCTGTAAAACTTTAACTCCAAAAACATCAAGATTTTCTCCTGATAATTTTCCTTTAAAATCTTGTGAGGTAAGTTGAGAACAAAAATCCCAAACTTCTTTTCTGATAAAACCAATTGTCAAAGAAAGGTCTAAGGCTCTTAAATCATTACTAGGTGTGACAACCGAGTTCCAAAACATTTCACGAGAGGTGGTTAAAAAGTCTTCAAGTTGTTTGCCTTGAAATTGGTCAGTGCAACCATCTCTCTGTGCTTTCCACTTATAATAATCTTCATAAGTTTTTGAGAGAACCTTTGTTTCTTCATCAGAGATTTTTCCTCTAAGAGTATCAAGATTAATTTTTTCTTTTGTATCTACCATAGTTTTTTAATGGTTCATTATAATAATTGTTTTAGTCCGACGAATAAATTAATTTTCCGAGTCTTTTTTTTGTATAGAATTGTTCTCGATAACTTTCATCAATATTATTTAACAAACCAAGTTTTAGAAGTGGAGTAAATTGTTTTTCACGAGCATCTGGTGGAACCTGATAGAATACTTCAGAATTAAAGCCTTGCAATGCCTTACCTTTAAAATGGATTAAAAAAGTGTCCTTATGTGGGAGATAGAACGCTGAAAGACCATACTTTTTGCAAACCTTAATCACGAATTTTTTTATGTATGGGTTCACGATAATTTTATTATACTACTCTCTGTTTTTAACGTCAATATTTTTTTCTGGTATAGGCGTAATTAGATTTTCATACGTTACGAAATCACTGGCAAAGTCTATTGAATTTGAGTATGAAGTTGAAATAACCTTTGTAGCATCAATAATTCCAGCTTTGAACATATCAGGAACATACTCCATTGTTAATGCGTTATAACCACCACCTTCTCGGTCAATTCGTGCCAACATTTCTTCATTCTCGCCACCATTCTCTAGCATTTGAACGAGCGTTCCCTTGCACCTTTCATACACAACCTTTTCACCATTGGTAAGTTCTGTATTCTGTAATAATTTTTTACCAATAAAATACAAAGCAGTAGCACCACCAGGAAGAACCCCATCCATTTTATTCTTCCATACTTTCTTTAGAGAATTTACAGCATCATCAACTTTATCTCGTAATTGTTTTAATGCGGCATCAGTATTTGCACCAATATTAATTACAAAGACACCACCAGTAAGTCGAGCGATTCTTTCTTGTAATTTAGTTCTTGTAATTTCATCTTCAGCCAGCTCTAATTGTTTTTTAAGTGTTTCAACATACTGACTTGCAATTTCAGTTTTGCTTTCATCAATAAAAATAGTTGTACTCTTTTCTTTTGCAATAACTTTTTTTGCTCTACCTAAATATTCTATCTTTGGAAAAATAATTCCTTTATCTTTTGTCATTGCAGTAGCACCAACGATGGAAGAGATGTCTTCTAGATATTCTTTCTGCATTGGTTTCTTAACAAGGATTAAATTAAATTTACCAGCATACATATTCATTACAGCAAACTCAATTAATTTTGGGTGTATCTCATCGCAAATAATTAAAATATTTTTTGTTCCATTCGCAACAGTGTCAGAAATCATTTTCAAAAATTCATTATTTGGAAAATTTAATTGTATATCAGTGACAAGAACAGCAACATCTTCAAGTTTAGTTTCCATTCGGTCTAAATTTTTAATTAGATATGGAGAAATTAAGCCTTGATTGAATTGGTAACCTTCATCTTGTTCAACTGACATTCCAACTTTTTCACTTTCATTTACATAAACAATTCCATTATCACCAGCATCTGCAATGGTCTTTGCAATCATCTTTCCATATTCTTCATCTTCAACAGAAGTAATTGCTAATTTTTCTAAATCTTCAACTCCATTTATAGGAATTACCATTTCTTTTAAAGCAGATAAGACTTTTTCTTTTGCATTCTTCATTTCTTTTCTCAAACGCATTGGACTTATTTTTTTATCAGAGTTAATTAAATCATTTCCAGCTTTTGAAAGATTGTAAGAATTTATTATCGTTGCAGTACTACCATCTTGCAATTCAGCATTAGTATATCTCGCAACTTGTTTAATTAAATTTGCACCCTGTTGTAGTTCAGGTGCTTCAGGTACAACTTGGTCGGCAATATTCTCGCCATCATTACTTGCTACTGGTGTACCTGACCATTTATTAAAAACAACATTTCTTCCATTTCCACCAAAAGTTACTTTGACTGTATCAAAAACTTCCTTCATTCCTTCTAATAAAACACTTCTACTTTCGGCTCCTTTAAAAATTTTGTTTGACATTTATTTTTTAATTTTAATTTTTAATAATAATTTTATTATACTATACTTTTAAAAATTGAACCATCTTTGAAACAAAAGAATCCGTATTCATCGACCCTTCTTGTGATTCTTTTCTTTGGTGTTTAAAAATTCTTCCTACATTCACAGAAAAATTTTCCAAGGCTGCCCTGAAGTCTGCTATCTCATCATCGTGAACTGGTTTCATTGCTCCACTTTTTGTTGAAGTAGAATTTGAGTATCGTGAATTTGTAATTGCATCATAGAGTTTCATAACATTCTCTGAACTCTCATTGAATACCATCTTTGGAAGTAAGAGAGCGGTTGCGGTACGTCTTGGTTCGTGTTCAACTGCATAATTATTCCAGATAAGATGTATGCCACACCTTGCGAGAGTATTCGCAATTGAAGTTCCATCTGCCATTGATTTAATCGAGTGAGCAAGTTCTCCGAAATACCCTTTCGGCTTTTCCATCTTACGAATCTTCTCAATAAATTGAAGTGCCTTAGGAGTGTACTGCATTTTTTCATCAACCTGATGGTCAGGATTAAGAAAAGGAGCATACCAAGATGCTTTACCTTTATTTGAGTTGTAATAACATTCCACAATATTAATTTGGTCACCATCAAACTGGAACCAAACAATAACTGTTAAATCTCCTTTCCCAAAATCAAGCCCACAATAAACAGGCAAGGAACGGTTGTATTGTATATTTAAAACCTTTGCGTATTTAATTTCAGGATAGTATTGCAACTTTTCAGAAATGGAATACCCTTTATCAACTTCTTTCATAATCTCTGGGTCAAATTCTGCCTTCTTTAATTGTTCTTCATACCACTCTTGGTCTTTCCACGGGTGGTCATACCAATTAAGAGAGATATAGTTCTCTGGTTTAATTGATTGCATAAAGTTCTTTGCTTCACGACTTGCCTTGGTGGTAGAAACATACACCTGAACACGGGCAACAGAAGTTAGAGAACGATGCACTTCAGTGAAACGTTCAATGGCAAAGCACTCATCTACAAAAACGATAGAGTATCTGCGTGACCTTCCTGCGTTACTATTTGTCGAACTCCCAAAGATACCCGACTTAAGAACTGGATTAATTATCTTTAATGTAGAATCATTGCTATTTCCTTTCTCCCCTTTAAGTTTGAAACCATCAGGGAGAGCCCACCTTGGAAGATGTGCGAGTGTCCAGCGAAACTTCGAGAAAAGAGAGTTGCCTGGTTGTGAAGTACCATCATCAACTTCTGTTTCAGTTCTTGAAAGAATGAAAGCTGTCCAATTGGGTTGGAACATCCATTTCCAAGTAAAGTAGGCAATAAGAAGCCACGAGAGCCCCATTCCTCTTGGTTTGTCTATAAGTATTTCAACATCTTTACCACTAGCTACACACTCCTCTATTCTTCTAATTATTTTTTTCTGGTATTCAAAAAGGAAGAAAGGTTTTATCGCATCTGCATATTCAGGTATCATTAAGAACAAAAAGGTTTCGCAGAAGGACTGGAAATCAAGAGAGTACAAATCATTCATTAGGTTATACCGATTAAGTGGGTCAATAGAGAGTACTTGCATATCTTCTACCCTCTTGCGTAGTTTATCAAGGTACTCTTTTCCTTTATAAAATTCTTCGATTTTTTTAAAATTCATTGTTCTGTTTCTTCGTCATCATTAAAACTAAGTAGAGCACTCTCAAGTTTTTCAGCACTCGCTTGTGTCGTATTTATTTTTATAAAATTCATATTGGGTTTAAACTTCTTTGTCGTGTTGTGGATATAAGATAATTTCTGTAGAGCACTTATTCTATCTTTGACATCCATCCCTTTAATCTCTTTATCAGTCACACTTATAGCAATCTTGTTATAGATGTCTGCCACACGCCCCATAGCTTCAGCCAGAACACCATTTGCACTCTCAGGTACAACAGGATTAACTGCATTAAATTGTTCAGTTGCAATTTGAATTGAAGTCTTCGCACTTCGAGATGTACCATCATTGTAATAAATTTCTTTTAACCACTCACAATATTTCTTTTCATAATTTTCTTTAATCACTTCTTTTGGTAGAATTTCGGGTTTGCTAATCACACTCCTCTTAACAATATTTATTATTGCAATTAGTCGCATTTGGAATCTACGATTTAATTTATCCTCCGGCTTCCAAGGTGCATCAATTTTTAAAAGAAAATCTTGGAAGGAGTAATTAGTTTGTGCAAGTCGTATCGCTTGTTCTACACCAGCTCTCGTTAAATTAAATTTAGAATTTTCACCAATATAAAATAAACCAATAAAATCAAAATAGGATTTGAAGAAGTAGGGTTCCCATTCCAATACTTCTTCCATCTTATAGACTGGTTTTGTTTCAGGTTTAATTTTAGTGGTAGTTTGTTTTGGCATTTAATTTATAATAACACCTTTTTTTAAAATTGTAAAAAGCCAGTATCAAATACTTTTGGTTTTATTCCATCAGGTCTTAATTTATGAACAATTTTATATAATTTATGTTTTGAGATTTGGAAATTACATCTAAAACAAAAGTACATATCTTGTATTAAGTTATCTTGATAACCCCTTGAACTTATTCTTGTTTTTGTTTTAGCACGTCTAAATTTAAGTTCACGGGAACATTTCGGGCATTTTTCTTCTATTAGATTTTTCCACTTAGTAGAGTCTTGCATATAGTTCTCCCTGCTCTGATATGTATCAGTTTAGGGTAGTATTACCAAATGATAAGTTATGATAGTGTGACTAGAATGTCTTCTAGGTGTTCACCTTGCTTAAGGGCTTACACTATCTCTCATCTACTATCCTATTCAGAGGGTGGCTTTCACCACCAGTTTATTCAAGAGTTAAAACTAACCCTCGGCAATAAGATACTAGACTATCCACAAGATGTATTTTTATACTTGCACAACCTTACAACAAGTCTATCATTCTATTTTAAAACAAAAATACCCACACAAGAGTTTGCGTGAGTTCTCAAGATATAGACTCTGGGTTTCCCCAAAACTTATATGGGTATTTTTATTCTTGAGATACACGCACAATCAGTATAAACCAAAACTATTATTTGTGTCAAGTTAGTTTATCCACAGGTATCTTGCACAAAAAAGGTATATAATATTTTTAGACAAATAGTTTTACGTTCGTTAAAAATCACCGAAACGATAACAAGTTACAAGTCAGAGGGTATGGTTACGACTTGAAATAAGATGAAGTAATAACAGTGGGGAGCGACCCTGTACGCCACATCTTGACGTTAAGTGCCAGAATTAAACCTCATTTTGAGGATTCTAGTGTTCACAATCGTCTATTTTCTTATTAAAGGTGAGTATTTTTAACAAATAAAAACTATAAAATAGCTATTCTATCTATATAACAAGGGGAAAGAACTAAATAAAAAAAGATTGACAATATATTTTTTTTGTTTTGTAGTATCAAAACTTAATTTTTACATATCGTTTTAGTGGCTTAATCTTCTCTACTCTACTAAAACCCCAAAGATAGTACCCATACATATAGTATAAGAATATTACAACGAATTTATCATATACGATATATTAGATTAGGAAAGACTTATCATAAATGATAAGACAAAAAGAAGTGCCGAACTTTTAACACATATTTTAATTATTGTAAAGGGTTTGAAGGGGTTAATCTTTTCACCTCCTTTTATGTAAAGTAAAACACAATCAATCATTGTAAAACAATCAAACCACTTTATTTCTATTTTATTAAGAGAATAGAATACGCCGAGTTTTCTATAACACAATTTTATATACTTCCAAGTATGTCGCACAATATAAAACACTTTATACCATATATGATATAAAGGTCTATTTTGAGTTATCCACAGTTTGCCATTACAATAGTATTGTACTTAATAGTACGATATGCTATGATATGTATATTAGTTAGTTAAAAACAGGTCGATATATTATAAAAATAATTAAAGTGCATTTCAAAAACTATGTTTAATAATAAAAATATAGAGTCAAGTAAGTTCCACTATTACAGAGGTCTTGAGGCGTGTATATGTTTTGTAGTTATACCGCTTTTAGTTTTATTTTCAGTTTTCTGTTTTTTAATTATAAATTTGGTAGGTTAAAATTATATAAAACTATGAAATACACAAAAGAAGAAAAACAAAAGTATTTTAAGGAGTTGAGGGAAAAATGGGCGGAGGCAAAAGAAAAAAGCCTAAACGATAGCGACGCCAAAAGTAAATGGGAGGCAATCAATCAGGAAGCAGGGGGAAAAATATCTTACACGGGCTTTTATTTTACCTTTATGGATATGCAAGCACAAGGATTGGACGGCTTGCCATATGTAGACGCAAAAACATTTCAAGGCTGGTTGCAATCAGGCTTTCAGGTTGTAAAAGGTGCAAAAAGCACATTGAGCGGTATAACTTGGTTAGAAGTTAAAAACAAGGGGGCAACGGCTGATGATGACGGCTTTTTGATGCCAAAAGAATATCACCTCTTCCACCGTTCTCAGGTAGAGGAAATTATTAAATAAAAAAAATAATACGCCATAGCGGGGGGCTTTATACCCCGCAAAAAAAAATGACTTATAAAGAAATAAAAGAAAAAAAGCAAAAAGCATATAATGAGCTTTTTACCACTTGCGGGGTTTTCCGGGCTTTTAGTAATGAGCAATTTAAAAAAGGTTATGCAAAAGTAAAACCAACAATGACCGAAGGTGAAAAACTCGTTGATATTGGTGCAGGTGGTTTTATGCCAAAGCACAATGTAGAAGCATTAAAGAAAGGTACGAAAGAGATTGACGCAACCTTCAAAAGAGAGATAAAAGAATTTAAAGCAAGAGAAACGCATATTATTTATGAACTAAACAATCATGAATGTTTTTATACAGGTGATATCTCGGACGCAGTGGAAGCTCTAGGTGATGATTATACAAATGAGGAAGTGGAAAAAGTCGCAAAAGATTATAAAAATAAATTTAAAAATCATTATGAATAAAAAAATATTTGTGCGAAAAAATAAAGATAATGACGAATATATAGCATACGGATATATCAGAACCTTTGACGGAAGAATAGGGATGATTTGGTTTAGTGGTTTAACTTTTAGCGAGGCGATAAATAAATTATTAAATTATTAAAGTGTATTAAATTTATGAAAACGCTAGCAGATTTAAAAAGAGATTTAAAAGTTGGGGTTAAAATTAAAATGATTTTTAACCACAATGAGGGCAATAGCGAAAGGATAAAACAATATATGCAAGTAGAAAGATATATTGTAAAAACAAAAAGCAACGGGGTGGAAATATCAAAAAACAAAGAAGACAAAAAGGGTAGTTTCCTTGATTTTCCAAAGGCAAGTCTAACAGAATACAAAGATAACATTTTTACTATTTATGGAGCAGGTTTTCGAGAAATGACGAAAGAGGAAAAAAGAATAAGGGACAATGTTCCAAGCCATAGAAAAGAAAACAAGGAAGCAGTTATGCAAGAGGCTTTGTGTGATGGCTCCGGCTTTGATTGGAAAGATAAACAATATTATAAAGACAATAATGCAGAATATTTGGCGGGACACGAAACAGTGCGAGGTCTTTGCTATCATTACAATACAGAAAAAATTGAAGACGATACTATTAAAGGTGAAAAAGAACTTGCTTATGAAATTATTAGTTAAACAAAATAAAAATTATGAAAAATAATAAAAAGAATATTGAGATTGATTATTATGGCGACAAAGATAATTATATCCATTTAAAATTCGAAGATTGTCGCAAGTGTTATTTCTTTACGAATGATTTTATTGGTAAATATCCCGCTTATGCGAGTGAGTTTGCAAAGTATTTTCAGGGAGAAAAATCAAAGTTTAAAAGTGTTTTTGGAGTGGTTGCATATACTTATAAGAATAAAATACCCGTGCATTTCTATTACAATTTTACAGATTTACCAGCAAAAAGCGAGAAAGAGATTATGGAGTATTTAGTGAAGGAGAATAGTTATGTCGGTGAATTATAATTAAAATTAAAAATTTATGCAAAAAGAATTAAAAGACGCAATAATAAAAAAGGTGCAAGAAGATGTTGACACATTCCAGTTACAAAATCATATTACTACTTGTTTTAGTGAGTATATTTATAATAGAAGTGGGGAATATCTTATCGGTGGAAAAAAGGTCGAGATGTTTATTTTTGATTTCATAAGACTGTATAATGACTAAAAAACTAGAGGTAAAATGCGAGTGTAAGGAAAAATATTATCAAATAAAAGGACAATTTGGAGTATATATTTTTACTGAAAAAGAAATTGAAAAAGCCCTTGTTAGAAAAATGTATAGAGTTGCTAGTAATGTATTAACAGAATATGAGTATTAAAAACTAAGCCACCTTGTCGGCATTATAGGCAAGGGAATTAAAAATGAATAATTATTTAATACAATATAATGGAGATTATGGAATATACCAAACAGATAAAACTATGCAAGAAATTAAATTAATTTTTAATGAAAATGCAAGTTTATCAAAATGGGATAAAGTTGAGCAAATACAAAATTATGTAATAGAACATAATCTTAATTATGTTGGTTATGATATGTTTATTAACTAACTAGCCCCCGACAAGACATTATATTGTCGGAAGTATTATGAAAAATTATTTTATAACTATGGATATGGGGGACGGAATACCAAACTATGATTTTGTTATCAAAGCAAAGTCATTAAAAGAGGCAGAAAATATGGCATATAAAGTTATTAAAGCCGATTACCCAGATTATACACAGGCTCACGAGCAATTTTCGTGCCACGAGATAAGTGCAAATGATTTATTAGAACGATTAACAATAATTAAAAGAACAATATGAAAAAAGAATGTAAATGTAAAGATTGTGAAAAAAGAAATTTTTTAATTGTTATGGAAACATTATTAAAAATGGATATGAAAAATATTATAAATTATAATCACCCAAAAATAAAAGAGTGGTGTTTAGGAATAGAAAAAAATAATAAATTATTAAAATAGTAAAAATTATATGAAAAAACTTATTAAAACTATGACACCAAAAGAACTAAAAGCATTACAAAAAGAAGAAATAGAATTGAGGCATAAAATTGACGAGATACTAAACTCAAAGACAAAGAATGCGAGTCTAAAGAATTGGGGTATTATTAACCGCTTGGTCGAAGTGAATATTTTATTAGAGCAGGAGTGTGGAAAATAGAATGACACAAAAAGAGATATATGAATTAGAGAGAATGGAGCAGGAAAATAAAAAACTAAAGGAGAATGGGTGGAAGCGTGAGGAAATAGAGCAAGATAGTTTAGATTTTGGGGTTGATATTGTTATAATTGATAGTGAAACAATGGAGGTGCTATCTCGGACAGTATGGGAGGATATTACGAATAAACAACGCATAGTGAGGTTGTGCGAAAGGGAAACAAAAAGCTGGGATAGTGAAAATAAAATAGCAGTTGCAGTGAAACACCGAACGGTCGGACTCGGTGAAATTATAACTAAAGAGCAAATAGTTTTATGAGTGAACAAATTATCAAGGAGTTAATGGAAAAGCAAAAAGAACTTGTTAAGAAAAGTGAAAAAATGGGGTATGCACAAGGTTTAAGTGATTTGCTTAATGAGATACAGTTAAAAGATTTAGACGGTTTTATTGTGAATAGAGAAATGGTCGAGGAGTTAGTGCTTATATTATTAGAGAAAAAGGGGAAATAAAATAAAAAACAATGAATAAAATTTATCAACAGGCGGAAAGCTATTTGAGGAATATCTTTTTATCTCAGACACTTGATTATGATTGTAAGTTTGACTTGCAGAAGGTGGTGCAAGATAAAATGGTGGCAGATAGCTCGGTAAAAGACAATAGTGAATACTATTTACCAAAGAAAGGGGAAGTACACGTCAGCTCGCTTTATAAGTGCTTACGGGGCGTGTATTACGAGATGAACGGGGTTGAAGCAACGCAGGAGATTGCTCCCCGTGTGCTTGGTGTTTTTAAGGCGGGGAATTTATTTGAAGATTTTATTGTAGAAAGTATGGGGGATAAAATGCTCGACAGACAGACAGAATACCGATTGCAATACAAGAGTATTGTTTTAGTCGGGAGAGATGACGGAACCTTTACTGATGATAAGGGAGAAAGACGTGTCTTGGAATGTAAGTCGCAACATTCGGACTCGTTTTGGTATATGTTAAAAGATAATATGGGAGTGCAGTGGCAACATCAGATACAGTTGCAGTGTTATTTGTGGCTCAGAAGAAAATTATATAATGATAATGTAAATGGGTATTATGCGTATATAAGTAAGGACGATTGTTCAATCCAAGGGGTGCCTGTAAAATTTAATCAAAACATCATAAATGATATAATCATTCCGATATTAGATTTGCTTAATGAAGCGTATGAGAAACAAAATCCTGAGCTTTTACCACTACCAGAGCCGATTGTGTATGACAAAAAAACAGGGAAGTATAAGAGAAATTGGTTATGCACCTATTGCAATTACCACTCGCTATGTGCTGGTGAAATGTGGCACGTTGGAATCGAAGACAAGGTAAAAATCTCAAATAAAAACAATAAAACAAAATAGCAGTTTTACATTTTTTAATTGTAGTATTATAATATAAATGTCGTTTATATTATAACTAAAAAATTGAAAATTAAAATGGAACCTGAAGATAAGGAATTAAATTGTGTGGACTGTGGTAATAGTTTTTTGTGGGGAAAAGGTGAGCAGAAATTTATGCAGAAGTGTTTAGAAGAAAAGACAGTTGCACCGAATGGCAGTATTGTGAAAGAAATAATTGCACCAAAGAGATGTACCGAGTGCCGAGCGATACGAAAAAAGAATTATGAAAATCATAACAATAATATAAAAAAGATTATTTAATGTGGGTTGTCGAAAATTAAAATTAAAATTAAAATTTAACTTAAAATTATGGAAACAAAACAAGAAGGGAACGGAGAAGAATTAGACTTATACTGGGAACACCCTATGCACTTTAAATTTACCGAACATTGCTCGGAGTGTTTTAAAATGTCCAGTGTAGACTTTACGAATAAAAAACAGGAAAACAATTTGTCAAAACTTAGAGCAAGTATTGAGGCACAGAAACAAGCAAGAAAAGAAATTGTTTCTGCTTTTGAAGATGTGAACAAAAAAGTGCCTATGCTGGAACTTAAAAATGTGCCAGAAATTACGATTGAAGATAAAACAGAGTTTGATATTGTGCGACACGAACAGTTATGCGATAGAGTGAATGTGCTTTATCACAATTATCTTTACAGAAAACAAGAATGGAGAAGTGATGACCATTTAAAGCAAATGGATTTTGAAAATTCTTTACAAGATTTATCACGAGGATATGACGATTTATTAGAGGAAGGTTTGAAGGTAAGATTTAATTAAAAAAAATGAAAATAAAAAATTACGAAGAAAAAATTACGAAAGAAGAAGCACTGAAAATTTTTTGCAAAGTTTTTGATAAAGCCAAAAAAGCGACAGGATTTAGTTTTCAAATTGATTTTTGTTTTATCAATGTAGCAAAGAAGAATAAGATTATTACTATTGCAGGGAATAAAAAAGCATTACAAAATAGACTAAAAGAAAATGCAGGAAAATAAAAATAAAGTATTATGTCCTTCTTGTAAGAAGGAGGCACAGTGGGTTGATAATAAGGTAGTGTATGGCAGGAGTATTGGAAAAAATGGAAGTATGTGCTATTGGTGTGGTGATTGTGATTATTATGTGGGAACGCACAATGGAGGAAGAATACCACTTGGAATAATGGCAGACAAGGAAACACGAATTGCACGAATGGAGGCACACCAGAAGATAGATGCTCTGTGGAAAAGCGGGGAGATGAAACGCAAAGAAGTGTATAAGAAGCTCGGTGATATTTTTGGTCGAGAGATACACATAGGGTCAGCAGATATTGAGCTGTGTATGGAGATTATGGATTTAGTTTTGTAGTTATCCACATATTCAAGGTTTGACATTATTAAGGACAACAAAGTATAATATAGTAAGTATGGATAAGTTTATATCAACAACAGAGTGTGCAAAGATATTGCAAGTAAATGTCCGAACAATAATACGGGCAATACGAAGCGGGAAGTTGAAGGCGTTCAAGGTCGGTCAGAAAATGTTTAGAATTAAGGAGAGTGATTTTAAAATCTATCTCAATAATCTAGGATATTCTGTGAACCAAATTCAAATGAAAGAGAAAATTAAAACTGCAATCGAAACAACAAATAATACAAATCAAATATAAAACCATACAAAATAATTATTAGAATAATATTAAATAAAATAAATATATGACAGACTCATTTAGTTCAAAGGCAGAGCAATTTAGAAATCATAAGACAGCATTATCACCAGTATTAAAATTGGAAGCAAATATTCCAATGAAAATATTGAAGGTGCTTTCTATTGATGAAAGCATTGAAACAGGAGAAGCAGACGGAAAACAATATGCACAATTACAATTCACAGTTGAAGTTGATACCACCGAGGGTGTTCAAAAGAAAACTTGGAACGTGACAAGTGCAAATCTTGTTGACACACTAGAACTTAACAAGGTAGATATAAATAGCTCTTTCACCGTCACAAAAAAGGGTGAAGGTTTCCACACAAAATATTTGGTCACGGAGGTTTCTAACGTAGCATAAATATATGTCCACACACTACCAACATTTCAAAGAGCTAAGGAGTAAGGTTTTAGAAAAAAACAAAGAAGATAATTCTGAGAGAACTTTGAGATATTACCAAATGCTCTCGGAAATGTTGGAGCGTGAGGATTTATATGGTGATAGTTTTACATTCTTACATTCTGTTTTTGATTATATAGAACAGAACGAATATATCACCGAAAATCAAATTGCCATTATTGATAAAATACAGTCGCACCCAGATATACCCGATGATGAGATTTATAACTCAAGTCCATTCTAATGAAAATCAACATTCCAATCGCTCCTTTGAGTGTAAATCGTGCATTTCAAGGAAGAAGATTTAAAAGTTCTTTTTATAAACAATTTGAGGTAGATTTTTGCAGAACAGTCCCTCGTTGTAAAAAAACAATTAAAGGAGAATGTGAAGTGCATTATACGTTCTATGTGAAAAACTATAAGATGTCTGATGTAGATAATTGCATAAAAACGTGTCAGGATTTATTGGTGGCGTTAAATTACATTGAAGATGATAAACAAATTGTATTCTTATCAGCCGAGAAAATTAAAAGCGAGATTCCTCACATTGAGGTGGAAATAATTGAGTATGAAAAATAAAACAACAAATGACAAAAATAACACAACTAAAATTAAATAGAATATACGAAGGAAAAGATAAAAACGGGAAAGCTATCAAAAGAGAAAAGAGAATTGAGATACCACGGGGCAAAGAAATAATTGACTGTGGTGGTGGTAGAATAATAGAGGTCTTTGTTTCAGTCGGACAAATTATAAATAAAGCAAAAATGTGCAAAAGAAAATTTGGCGGTCGGGTTATAAAAAATAGAGATTAAAATTTAACTTAAAATTAAAATTATGGAGAATAATGAAAATAGTGTAATTGAAAAGCAGTTGGTCGTGATTGTGGAAGAAAATAATTTACCACAATCAGAAGGGCAAATAATTGTAAATTCTTTTTTGGGTTTCTTTAAACTTGCAAAATCATTTGAGGAAGTTTCAAGGACTCTCGTTGTAAATGATGTTTCACAGGTTGAAGAAATGGAGAAGGCAAAAGATATTAGAAAAAAATTATCTCGTTGTCGTCTTGACGCAGAACAAGCAAGAAAAGAATTTAAGTCGGGCTATTTATCTAAAGGAAAAGCAGTTGATGCCATTGCAAAACTTGTTTCTAATACGATTGAACCACTTGAAGAATATTTTGAAAATCAAGAAAAGTTTGCTGAAAGGATTGAGAAACAAAAAATACAAGATATGATTACTGCTCGTGAAAACGCTCTTAAGCAATACATTGAAGATATAAGTATATATAATGTCGTGGTAATGTCTGATGATGCTTTTAATACACTTCTAGCTGATTTAAAAGCTACTTATGACAAAAAGGTTGAGGCTGAGCTTAAGGCTCGTGAAGAACAAATTGCCAAAGAAAAGGCAGAAAAAGAAGAAGCTGAAAAAAATCGACTTGAAAATATCAGGTTAAAGGCTGATGCAGAGTTAAAAGAAAAAGAGCTAGAAGCTGAAAGAGCAAAAGCACAGGCAGAAAAAGATGAGCAGGAAAAGGCACTTGCACTGGAAAGGGCTGAGAATGAAAAAAAACTACAAGCGGAACGTGATGAAAAAGCAAAAATTGAAAAAGAGTTAGCTGATAAAAAAGCTAAAGAAGACGAAGAAGAAAAGGAAAAAATTGAAAAAGAAAGATTGGCACAACTTGCACCAGAAAAAGAAAAACTCACACTGTACGCTGAAAGTATTAGAACAATACAAGCACCAAACGACTTGTCGAAGGCTGGGCTTGAAATTGTTAAGATGAGTGAACAGAAACTATTAGCACTATCACAAGAAATTAAATTAGCAATTAAAAATCTTTAATTCTATGAACTTAAAAGAGGAAATGAAATGTTTGGTTTGCAAGGGGACAGGGGAACTTACTACTATGGAGAGTGTTTATAATGGCTCTGATAGCCATCTACAAGCTCCTGTGGGCTCCGTAGCGTGTGATAACTGTGGTGGAATGGGTCTTGAGCCAGATGAGCAGATTGTGTTGGAGCGAATTGTAGAAAATCTATCCACCGAAGACGAGGAAAAACTTCAAATCTATTTTATGGAGGATAACGGTGAACTTGGAATAAATAAAGATAATTGTGAAGATTTATTTGAGGGGTGGCTTGAAAATATGGACTTGGAAGAAATTATTAAAATTCTTGCATAATTTTATGAGTAACGGGACACAGTGGCAAAAAAACAAAAAAAATTTTTCTCGTCCAAAAGCAGGAGAAATTGGTTTTAAAAGTAGTGTAGGTAAGGGGAAAAACGTGTGGAAAATGTGTAAAACGTGTAAAGTTAAAAAAAGGAGAGAGGATATGGGGAAGCACGGTCGAAGTTATGTATGTTATGATTGTCAACCTAAATTATTTTTATGGTAAAACAAAAACAAATAAAAATTAAATATATTCCCACTTTAAATGAGAATAGTATTCACAGAATGAAAGCAGTAGAGGCACGAGTGCAAAGAGAGTTGAGAGTGTTGGATGCGGAGAATTGTTCGCCTGTGGTACCTTCAAATTGCTTTGAGTTTTATCCACAGAAGGCAAAAAAGGGAGTAGTTGGATGGGTAAATTTCTTTAAGACAATATTATTAGAACTAAAACCTTAGTTATATGAAAAATATTTATTTACGAAGATGCCGAAATAGATTTTGCCCATCAGACTATGATTGTCCGAAGTGCAACGGCATAATATTAGAGGTTATTTGGGAGAAGATAATTAGATTATTAAGTAAATTAAAACTTTATGTCTAAAGAAAAACAATTAAGTGCGTGTTGTGGAGCAGAAATACCTACCCCACCCACCCAACATAGTGAGGAAAAGAAAGAATACAAATATGATTTAGGAATAAATAGCACTTGTATTAGTTGTGAAAAAAGATTTTGTATATGTCCTGAAAGACAGACAAACGGAGATTGGATTTCGGGTGGTAATGATTATCCTAATTTCAAGCAAGAACCCTCTAGTGGAAGTTGGGAAGAGCCACTAGCAGTAGAATTAGAAGCATTTTCTCGCTTTGATTTAACTCGCCCAGACGATAAACAATCTTGGATAGAACACATATTACCTTTTTTAAGAAAAACGATAAAACAAGCCGAAGAAAAAGCAAAAGCTGAAACAATAGAATTGTGTGTGAAGAGGTGTGAGGAACTACAAGAGTTAGAAGCATTTTCAACAAATGATGATTATTGGCAAGCATTAGAAGATGCAAAAAGAGAGATTACAATTTTAAAATCAATAGAGAAATAACTTATGAAAGAAACAAGACAAATAATTGAAGGTAAATGGAATAAAATTCCTAAAGCAGGAATAAGAGTTATATGTTGTGATTGTGGAGCTAAACATACAGCAGAGTTTAGGTGGTTTGGTAAAATATTAAAATATAGAGCTTTTAAGAAAGAAAAAAAATACAAAGGTGATGCAAAAAATGGAATTGTTAGATTACATGAAAACAAGGCAGAGTTTAATTTAAAATAAGATAGTTTTAACTCGTAAATAGCAGATTATAAATTACTTTAGAGAAAAAGAGATGAAAATAGTATATACATTAGAAGAAGTTAAAAATATTATTGCAGATTTTACTGTAAAACAAAGTAGTGGAAATAAGCCGATTGAAGTAGTATTTATTCATAAATATTGCGACAATAGTGGAGAAAGTAATATTGAAGATGTTACAAAAGTAGATAGAATTGAAGTTAGGTATTAGTTTTACCTCGTAAAGAGCAGTAGACGAGAATATATGAAAAATACAAAAGGTAAAAAATGCACACAATGTAAAAAGTATAGATTAAATGAGGTATTTTCCCTTCGCCCAGATACTGGTAGATTGCATACGATATGTAAATTGTGTATTGAAATATACAGAAAAGAATATAGAAAAATTCACCCTTATAATTATTTCTATACATTGTCTCCTGAAAAGAAAAAGAAATTTAGGGAGTATTATATAAAATATTCTAAAACTCCAAAAGGAAAACTAATCTCTAGTAGAGCTGTAAAGAAATGGGAGGCAAAAAATCGTGAGAAAGTCAAAATTCATAGAAAAATAAATAACTTAATAAGGGATAAAAAACTAGAAAGAAAACCTTGTATTGTATGTGGTGATAAGAAGTCCGATGCTCACCACCCCGATTATAGTAAACCATTAGAAGTAATGTGGTTGTGTCGTCTACACCACAAAGCAGAACATAGCAGACTGCTTAATTAATTATAACTTACTGCTGAATTATTATGGAGAAAGAATATCAAAAATTTCACGGACTAGAAGAAGCATACATAGTAAGAGTTGTTGAAGGAAATGGAACGCCTGAAAGTGTCGCAAGAGAAGTATTATATATATTTGATACTGATTTAGTAGAATTAGGTAGAATAGATAATTTTAAAAACCCTATTGTCGGCTAGGGAACAATTGAAAAAGAGGTAGTCTGTAAAGCCCGTCAGTTCTATGGTCGTAGTGAATCAATTATATTATCTGTCAGCAACTTATAATTTAATAGAGGTGCAACAGCATAGAACGGGGTTTATAGATTATCTCTAATTAACAACGAGGTAAGTGAGTGGGGGAAAAAGTATATCTTATAGAAATATAAGAAAAGCAAACAACTAGAAATAGTTTTAGGTGAAAGACCTAATTTTTCCCCTATAGATTATCTCTAATTGAAAAAGAGGATATGAAATATTTAATAATAGTAATAGTCACATTTACAGCGATGGCTATCACTACAAAAATAATGGGAGGAAGTTTTAATACTCTTATATGTTCAATGATAGTATTATGTTATGTCGAATTATTAAAAGCTAACAAAGACAAATAGATTTATGAACAAAAAACAAAAGAAGGTAATAAAAGAGCAACCAATAAACAACACAGTTCAACATTGTCAGTTTTATGGCGTAAAATGGGATGAACCTGCACTAGAAGTCTTGGCAAGTGTCGCAAGAAGCCTTGAAAACCTAACAGTATTATTTAAATCACAGAACGTTGAAATAAAAACTCTATTAAATATTACTAATAAAGAAGAATAATTTGAGGTCTATACATTATGTGTATGGATTTCTTTTTTATTGTTGTGGTATAATGTAGTTATTATAAAAAACTTAACATTAAATTAAAAACAATGAAAAATATAAACATAGTTTTACTAACAAATTTTTTAACACCTATAAAGCTAGACCTTGAGCAAAGTTCTGCTCGTAGGCGTTTTTTACGTCTTTTAAGTGGCTTTGTCACAGATTTTAAAATTGAGAGAGAAAGTATCCAAAAAGAATTTTGTAATAAAAATCAACAAGGAGAACCAATTGTCTTTAAAGATAGATACACCTTTGAAAAAGATAATCAAAAAAAATTTAACGAAAAATATAAAGTTCTTTCAGACCTAAAAATTGAGATTGATTTTAAAGGGGAAGAAAAAGATAAAGAATTTGTTGTTGGTTTATTAGAGAAAGAAATTGAACACATTAAAATAAACACCACTTTTGATGATGAAACTTTTGATTACATTTTAAATTTAGAAGAAATTATTAGTGAATTAAAATAAAAAAATATGGGAAATGAAATAGAAGGATATTTTGGAATAGTAGCAGATACACGAAGTGACGTAGAAAAAGCACACGATTATCAACATTCTCAAGTATATGGAATGGGAATTGTAGAATGGAAAAAGAAAGATATTAAAGACTTAAAGACATATACTAAGAGATACCAAGACGGTTCACTTTCTTGTGGCGGACAATCAGGTGCAAAAGCTGTAGAAACCTTAATTGGTAAGGTTATTTCAGCACATCCTCCTTATCGTTCACGAGCAAATTATCCTAGTGGTGGAATGTGGATGGCTGATATAGGAGATACTTTTAAAAAAGTTGGTACTGACTTAGAAGCAGATGATCAATCACAAAATGAAGGAGAAAATTTTTTAAACAGAGATATAACTGTACCGACACCTTACAAAATTAAAGGATATTTGCAAACTAAAAATATTGATGAAATAGCTCAAGCTATTCAAACTTGGGGACACTGTATTTTAATGTTTCACGCAAATGGTAGTGAGTGGTATGAAAAACCTGTTTTTAACGGAAAGGAAATAAACTTCGGACACTATATTTGTGCAGTTGATTTTTTCTTAGATGAGAATGGAGTAAAATGTTTATGGATAGAAGACTCGGCTCTACCTTATACTACAATAAACAAAGACGGACACAGAATAATCACAGAAGATTATTTTAATCAAAGGTGTAATGGTGGGATTTATTTCTTAGGAATTAACCCCTTAGAAGTATCATATACATTTACAAAAGTTTTAAAAGTAGGAAGTATTGGATATGATGTCAAGCGATTACAGATGAAATTAAATTCACTCGGTTATATGTTGAAAGAGGATGGTAATTATGGTATAATGACAGGGAAAGCAGTACAAGATTTTCAGACTAAACATAATTTAATAGCAGACAAAATAGTCGGATTTAATACTAACAAAGTTCTAAATACTATATGATTTTAATCAACATCTTACTTTTAGCAATCTTTATAACGTGTGTTTTAATTTTATTAAAATGAATTACGAAGTCGAATATTATAAATTAAGCGAAGAAATAAACTTGATTTCACCAAAATGGAGTTTAATGTGGATAGATTTAAAATCGTGGTTAATTACAACAATTCTTATGTTTGCACCAGTTGCAATCGGAGCATTGATTGTAATATTGCAAGGTAAAAATTTAGGAGTATTCAGTACTGTGATTTTACTTGCTCTTGGTTCTCTTGCAAAATTATTTCAGAAATACCAGACTTCAACCATATATCAACAATAGACACACACAGATTTAAAATGCTATCTGTTGTATTTAATTGTCTTTCGACACGATTAAAATAAAAAAACACTCTTATGAATAGGTGTTTTTTTATGCTTGGTAGAATTTAGTTAGAAATTATTTTATTAATTAAATATTTTTTTTGGATTCCACTTGTTCAGAGTACGAACCAAAGAACTACCTCACTTGTGAGCCAAGCACATCACAAATGATTTATCCACTTTTTATTATACCATTCTAAAAAGCAAAGTTGTATAATATTAGTGTAAAACTCTTTGAAAAAATAAAAGTGAATAAAATTCTCTATTCAAAGTGGGGCGTGTAGAAATACAATTCGTGCCGAGCGTATTCGGAAAACTTATCAGCTCCTTCACGGTCAAGCCTAGGCGGAATACCAAACGGAGAAATACCTAAGGATATTCTAGCAAAACTGTAGACTTTGAATGGGGAGTTTTATTCACTTAAATAGAAAGGAGAAAACCCAAATGAAAAATAACGACATTTTAGCAGGACTACTTTCTGTGGAAATGTTAAAAAACAAAACTCTTGAAGAAAGGATAAAACACTTGGAAACTTATATTTCAATTCTTTCAGTTGAAAATGAAGAACTCTATAAAACTCTCGCAGAGTACCAGACAAGACCAAAAGAAGAACATCAACTTGGATTTCACACTCAAAAGAAATGAGGTATCTATGGGACGGCGGAAATTTAAACAAAAAAAACACTTTAGCCATCATCACATCAAAAATGCTGTAAATGGTGGAATTAAAGAACCAGAGAATATGTTGCTCTTGAAACAAGAAAAACATAATTTACTTCACTTCCTTTTTGGAAACTTAGATTTTTACGATATTATTCTTCTACTTATTCGCACTGCGAAACTCAAACACTACGACAAAGTCAATCCCAAAATAAAACAATTATACAAATTCGTATGATATGAAAAAAAAGGAAGAGAACAAAGAAAATAAAAAAGAAGAAGGATGGAAGTTTATAATTCATTTCGGCAATGGGGAAGTCTGGGGAAAAGATAAAGAGCGAATACTCTATGACCCAAACGATGACCGCATTCTTCATCAATGGAATGAAGACGATTAATCTCCTCTGGAGAACACTACAAGCAGACTTTGGTTTGCTTGTTTTTTATCGCTTAAAATGGTAAATTGTAGGTAATGCTAGTTCTCTATTCTCTCTAGCAGTTTTACAACCCTCGCTTAACAACCACTACCTCGGTGGTTGTTTTGCATTAAAAAAGTTATCCACAGTTTATGTTTTGTGGTTTTATTTTTTAGGAGTATAATTTATTTGTTAGTAATTTACTAACTGCGAACAGGAAACCTTCATCAATAATAAAAATACAAATTTTAAAAGTCATTTGTTGTGATGGGGGGAAAAGGTAGAAATACTTTTTGCTCCTTTCGCAAGAGATGATTTTTTTTGTTTTTAATTCTTTTCAAACAGCTTTAAGGGTACGCTGTATAAACCACTCTTATAAACATAAAGATAGTTTGGGTGCATTTGCGAAAACAGGGCAAAATAGTTCTCATCCCTCTATCCCTGTCATCTAAAATGTATCTAAGGTATTGTTGCTCGCAGGTTATAGTATAAGCGGTTATGCTATAAATCGGGATTAAAAAGAATATAATTTAATATCCATAACCTTTAACCCGATTTACGCCAAACTAAGAGATTTAGAGGTAAAAGGGATGGTTGAACTAGAATAGATTTATGTTAGACATACAACAAATACTTCAAAATAGAATACTTGCAAGTGAGAGTAATGAAACTCTTAAAGCTCAAATGAAACTTGATGCAAGTGAATATCATAAAAAATATCTTCACGCAATTCAATGTTTTCAAACTAGAATAAATTTTGACCAATCTAAAAATAACAAACCACCTTATCCTTATATGGCAGTGTATAAGAAGCTAGAACATATAAAAGAAATAGATGACCTTAGGTGGTTTTACAAGGAATGTTTAAAATATTCACATAAAAAAGGTAAGAACTTCTCTATTTTATTTTTTGGTGCTCTCAAGACCAAGAATAGAAAATTTTAGTTAAACAAAAAGCCACCTTCAATGGTGGCAATTTTGTTATTTTATTTAGAGTTCTTTTTATTTGGTGAGCTTACCTTTTTCTGTTTACCTGAAACTCTAGCTTTATGGGTTGGCATTATATTTAAAATATTATGCTACTAATAGTACGACTATTATTTACTTTTCTTTGCTACTTTTTTAGCAACTTTCTTTGCTACTTTTTTTACAGCTTTTTTCATAGTTTTTTATTTATAGGTTAATTTTAATAATTTGTACGACCAACTGTGTCATTTAGCTCTGATTTATCTTCATCAGAGATTAAACCATTTTGCATTACATAATCAAATCTACGCATTATACTTGCTGGGTAAGAGTAAGACTCAAAATCGTGCTGTGTTCTGAAGAATTTACCCTCAAACATAACCTTATCTACTGCTTCGTATGCGTGTTTTATTGCGTGGTATAGCTCGTCAGAAGCCCCTACAACGACACCTAGGTCATAACAGTAGGTAGTTGATACCTTTTTGTCCTTCTTGATTTTGTTTTCAAAGAGAAAGACATTATTTTCACATTCACCTGATACTTCAATCGTTCCATCTTCAACCATTTTTCCACCATTCCCGATATTAAGAAGTCGAACTCCGACACCATATTTTTTTCGTAGTGGGTTCTTTTTGTACATTAAAGCAGAAAAGAAGGGGGTAACATTCTTTGAACCTTCATCATCAGCAGACATTGCAAGTTCTACAAGCCAAGAGTCATATCCCATTCTCATTGAACAGAACTCCCCGAAATACATATCTCCTTTTTTGTCTATCAATATTGATAAATCCCAAACAAAAAGCCCTTTTCTATCTCGTGCCATATCGTGAACTATTTTAGGGAAAGCAATTTTATTTATTCGGTCTTCAATTTCTGTTTTAATATTTAACATTAACATACAGCCTGTCTGAACAGCAGAACCTTCAGCGATAGTTTTTATTTCCAAATCAAGGTCTGTAAAAATAGGAGTACCATCATTGAAAATGATTTGTGGAGTAATCTCGATTGGTTCCAATATCCGTGGTTCCAATAAGAAACCATTTTCCTCATAATCTTTTTTCATTTCTTCAAGAGCTGAAATAATTTCTTGTTTTGCAATTTCACAATCTTCTGTATTAGGACAGACAGTTGTCCCAGCATCACCAAGACTTTTTAAAACCCAAAGTCCCTCTTCGTCATTGTTTAAAAATTCAATACCTTCTGAAACTTCTTTGAACGTCTTTACTTCGGCAACCTTAATTTCTGGATAATTTTCTTTCACAAAATCCTTTGCCTTCTTCCTTTCACTTTCAAACTCTCGGTCAATCTGAAGTGGGAAAAATCCTTTCGTAAAACCATATTCAAGCATTTTTTCAGCATACTGATAGTTAGAATTACTGTCAGTTAAAACAATCCATTCGTTCTTGTTTTTAACTTTCTTCATCATTTTAAGCACTTCATCAGCATTATATTTTTCAATCAAACCATCACCAATACTCAACCTTAATTTCTTTTCCTTTGGATTTTCAGGATTATCTACCTCTTTAGGTAGAAGTACCTTGCTAGAGTCTTCTATAACGCCCAAAATGACCCTATTTCCTTCTTTTTCCAGCTTTTGAGCTATTGATACGATTGGGGTATTTGAGTGGTAAAAGATGACAAAATTGAGCTTTTCTTGGGGTATCCCATCGAGTATTCGAAAAATATCAACATCAGGATTCATCTCTTTGATAATATCAATCTGATTTTGAGTATCTTCGTAGAATTTCTGTATTCCCAGCTCTTTTATTTTCTTTGATTTCCATATACCAACCTTAACATCCTTGTTTTCATCAGTCATTTCTTCGTCACCAGGAAAATTAAAAATCTTGTACTTAAACTTACATTCTTCAAGAGTTTCATTTATCTCATCATTCTCACTTTTATCTCTACCTGTAAGGACAATAAAATTCTGCTCTGGCTGTAATCCAGTTGATAAAACTCCATTAAAATCATAACCTACAATTTGTTTATTCATACTTTAAATTATTTATAGCCTTGTCGTATTCTGACCACGATACGCCTAATTCTTTTGCTAGTAATTTTTCAATTTTAGTTGCAAAAAGGTGTTCACGATTATAAGGAGCATCTTTAGAATTTCCCGGCTCTCCTTTCCCCTGGAAGTTTATGTCAAAATTATCAATATCATTTATTTTTATTCCATTCTTTTTTACTAAAATATATTCCACCAATTCGTGAATGGCGACACAGGCTTCCTTTTTCCAATTATTAAGTTTTGAAATTTCAATACAGCAAGAATTTTTTTCAACTTCTTGATAGTTACCACAAGTATCATACTCTTGAGCATTGTGTGGAATTATCTCTATTGTAATAAAGGGTAGGTGTTTCATAGTTATGCACTTTTTACAAGACCAATTATTTCAGGTTCTTCAAGAACATATAAATTCATTTTTCCCGAAGGTGTTTCAATAATTATTTCATCAACAGAGTATTTTCTAAAATAAACCCATTGACCAATTTTATATTTTGGTTTTAACCCAAGTAGAACAAGGGTTTTTTGCCAAATTGTTTTCTTCCCAAGAACAGTGATTTGGGCTAGTGTGGGCATACCTTGATTTTCTTGCTCTGGTAAAATAAAACCACTGTCTGTTGTATTTGGTTTCTTGTAAATATTTACGAGAACCCTGAAACCCACAGGAGTTAAGGCGTCTATGATTGGTGAATTGTTTTGCATATTTTAATTTTATTGTTAATTTTTAATAAATAAAAACACTATTTACATTATATAAACATAATCACATATTAGCAAGATAACTACAATGATAAATAAGAACATAAATTTTAATTTCCTGAACCTTTCTTAGTAATTTCACCGACCATTTCTTTTGGAATATTCTCTTGTAACCATCTTGAAACAATAGCCCATTTATTGGGTTCAAATGTTCCTTTTGTTTTTGCTTCTTCAAGTATCTCTTTTAGACTTTGTTTTAGTTCATCTGGGATAGCCCTATCTTTAGCAATAGCTTTGGTAATACCCATTACAGAACCACCAAGCTCTCTTAGCCCCCACATAGGATGTCCTGTAGCAGTAAGAACCAAGCCCATTATTCCTTCCGCTGTTTTACTTGCGATAGTTTTTGTCATCTTTCCTGTTCCATTCCCCATTCTAACTAGATTTTTTTGTAATTCTTCAATACCATCCCTCATTTCAGGTGGCATCATTTCTTTCGTTGCAGGATTAGAAATAATTTCTTTTAATTTATCAGCAAGTTCGGCTGGTTTTGTTACTTTACCATCTTTCCCGACAACATTATCTAACATTTCACCCATTTTACTTCTCAACGTACTCATACTTACCATTGTTTTTTGCTCTGGGGTAAAAGAAGAAACAATATTTTTCATTTGGACTGGGTCAGTTATTTCACCTAATTTTTTGCTTACACCTGCATAATCACCTTTATTTGCTAATTCACCAATTCCTTTAATGTCTTGAACTTTTTGTTGAGCTTTTCCAACTTCTCGTGCCTTAGAAACAACTTCTTCTGGTGCAGTACCATTTATTTTTTCAAGTCCATTTATAAAATTTCCAAAATCATCTTTTCCTAATTTAACAAATTTTGATATTTCTGCCATATTAGCATCAGAAATCAAACCATTTTTATAGAGGTCACTTGCTTTTTTACTTAGTCCATCAACGTCCCATTTTTTGGTAAAAGCACCAGTAATATCATCAGCGACATCAGGTTTATAAAAGTGGTCATACAATCCATCTTTAATTTTGTTTTGTAACTGAGTAATTGTTTCAGGATTTTTTGCACCATACATATCAAAGAAAGACCTTGCTTCTACTTTTGTTTGAGGTTCATTTTTAGAAATGATATTATTAACCACTTTTTCAAAATCTTTTGACTGAACATCATTTAATAATTTTCCATATTTCGAATTAAGTTCTTTATCGAAATCACTTGTAAAGGTCTTTACATTATCCATTACACCCTTTAGCTCTTTGCCTTTTTCCCCCATTTGTTCAAAGTGAGCGTTCATATCATCAAAAAAAGAATGTCTTACTGTCTGCATTTTTTTATCAAGGAAATTATCACCAGTAGAGCCAGGTGCATCTCTTACCGTCTGCATAATTTCATCAAAACCAACACTTTCACCTTTTTGAGTTTTAGAGATTAAATCACTAATTTTATACATATAATTATCATATACATCATTTCCTGTTGCTTTAAAATCAATTGTACCACTCTTTGTTGGAACTGGAACATCCTTACCACCAACTTTCATAGTTTTTTGTCCAACTTTTTGGGAATTAACTTCTTGGAGTGATTTTTGTACATTATCAAGCGTAGATGTACGAACATTTGGATTATCAATTTGTTTCCAAGCCTCACTTTTTTCTGCATATTTACT
>SESG01008123.1_pt1 | contig 46476 bp, 49 predicted proteins | sample 3171421 | NCBI WGS metagenome assembly SESG01 (sample SAMN10866946, study PRJNA518727) | freshwater metagenome | biome: subpolar coniferous forest; feature: holomictic lake; material: water; isolation source: holomictic Lake 227, 6 m and 8 m depth | place: Canada: near Kenora, Ontario | collected...
ACGACTTGCCGTTCGGATACGTAAGTCGCATTTATGCGACCGTGTCGCAGCCAAAGTTGCAGTATTGCGCCTATATCCATGCTGAAAGAACGCCTTATTTTCAGCAAGTCATGATTATCAGTGATTTAAATAAAAATTATTCACTTGGCACTCTCCTTGCTAATTTACTTAAATATGAAAGAAAAGAATAATACATCATCAGCCGCTAAAGGCAAAAAGATATGAAAATTGCCTTGTCCGCATGGAAAGATTATATCTCTACTGTGTTTGATACGGCTGATCAGTTGCTGGTTCTGGATATTGACGAGGCAGACGGTCATAAACGGACAATGGTTAAACTAAACCCGGCGGATGTTGCGGGACGGGCAAACCAGATCAAGGAAATGCAAATCGATGTATTGATTTGCGGCGCTGTTTCCCGGCCACTCGAAGCGTCGCTCATCTCTTTAGGTATTCGCGTTCATGCTTTTGTACGTGGCCCAGTGGAAGATGTTTTGACTGCCTTTCAAAATGGTAATCTGGATCAGGCCATCTTTGCAATGCCCGGTTGCCTCGTGCGCGGATGTGCGGGTAACCGGAGGCAGAACCGCCGCAGGCGCGGTCTTTCCGCATAACTGCTATTTTGGAAATTGCTACATAGAAGGAGAACAAACACATTGAACGAGCATATTCCCCAAAAGCTTTTCTTCACCAAAGGGGTCGGTACGCACAAAGAACAGCTTCATTCATTTGAACTGGCGCTGCGCGACGCGGGCATTGAAAAATGCAACCTGGTGCAGGTATCCAGCATTATGCCGCCGGGCTGCCGTATTATTTCGCGGGCGGTAGGATTTAAAAAACTTCAACCTGGAGCGATCACCTTCTGTGTCATGAGCCGCTGTTGTAGCGACGAACCTCGACGGCTCATCTCCGCGTCTGTCGGTTGCGCGATCCCTGTGGATAAAAAAGCCTACGGCTATATCAGCGAACATCACTCCTTCGGCTATACAGAACGCCAGACGGGCGATTACGCTGAAGACTTGGCGGCTGCAATGCTGGCCTCCACGCTGGGTATAGATTTCAATGTTGATGAAAGCTGGGACGAAAAAAAGGAATTGTTTAAAATCAGTGGCAAGATTGTCGGCACGAGGAACATCACGCAATCCTGCGTTCTGAAAACAAAAGACCATACCACCGTTCTGGCGGCAGCCGTCTTTGTTTTCTGATGACAAGGGGAAAGCTGATTTGGGTTATCGCGACCGGCGGTAAGAAAAAAGAAAGCGCTCAAGCAAAAGGAGGGAAAGCAAATGAATGGGACAAAACGTAGCGGAAGAGTACCGGGAGGCGGTCAGGGACGGGGTGGTGGCCGGGGACGTAAAGGTGGGCCAGTTGCGGGAGGCGCCGTGGGTACTTGCTTATGCCCGCAATGTAATCATCGCCAGCCGCATGAGCGAGGCGTGCCCTGCATGCAGTTAAAATGTCCGCAATGTGGCACGGCAATGATTCGTGAATAGAAAAAATAAAAAGGAGGATTTGTATTATGCCAAGAGGAGATGCAACAGGCCCCATGGGAATGGGACCAATGACCGGGAGGGCGGCAGGTAACTGCGCCGGTTTTGGAATGCCGGGATACACAAATAATGCCGGAAGGCGCGGTTTCGGTATGGGTTTTGGACGTGGAGTTGGTTTCGGCGGACGCGGCGGCGGATTTAGGCGGCGCAATCGCTTTTTCGCTGCCGGTGTGCCGGGACGTGCGGTGGTTGGCAATATGGCAGCGCCTTTTCCAAAGGCCGACCCGGAGATGGAAAAGCAAGAACTTCATTATCAGACCGAAGTTCTGCAATCCGAAATAGATGCGATCAAGAAACGTTTGGATGAGCTTAATGCTAAATCCTAAACAAAATAATTCTTGTCGCCCAAATTTCAAAAAGCGGCATGGATTTAATTCATGCCCGGCGACGACGGCGCGATAGTCACCGCTTCGTGCTGTCGCTGCCACCAATGATTATAAATTATAAAGGATAACAAATGAAAGTAGCATTGACAACATCAGGAAATGATCTAAGCTCGCCGCTCGACAGCCGTTTTGGACGGGCGCCGAAATTTCTCATCTACGACCTAGAGGCGAACACCTTCGAAATCGTCGACAATGAACAGAACTTGAACGCTGCTCAAGGCGCCGGTATTCAGTCCGCGCAAACCGTTGCCAGTCTGGGCGTTAAGGCACTTGTTACCGGGCATTGCGGCCCGAAAGCGTTCATCGTGCTCAAGGCGGCAAACATTATAATCTATAACACTCCTGCCGCGACCGTGACAGAAGCTCTCGAACAATATCGCAGCGGCAAATTGGCCGAGGCAGCATACGCCGACGTAGATGGTCATTGGGTATGATAAAGAAGCCGCTCACGTACCAGCCGATCGGCATCATCCACAGCGAACATACGATCGCCGAGAAAACACCCATCCAGTCGGTTTATGCTAAAGGCTGCACGGGAGAGGCCGAGATATTCCCGGAATTTGCCGCTGGCTTGCGTGATCTGGAAGGTTTTTCGCACATTTACCTGATCTACCATTTTCACCAGTCGCCACAGGTTAAACTGATCGTAAAACCATTTTTACAGGATGTTGAACGCGGTGTGTTTTCGACACGAACGCCCTACCGGCCCAACGCCATCGGATTGAGCATTGTAGAATTGCTCAAGCGCGAGGAAAATATTTTGCATCTGGATGGTGTAGATATCCTGGATGGCACGCCGCTTCTGGATATCAAGCCCTACACGGCCAAATTTGATCTTCACGATGTAAAAAGCAACGGCTGGCAGGACGAAGTGGACGAGCAGACCGCTCAAAAACGGGGAAAGCGAGGCTATCGCGGAGGATGCGTTCCATGATTATCGCAATCGCTTCGGGCAAAGGCGGAACAGGCAAGACCACCGTTTCTGTAAATCTGGCACGTACACTGGGGAGACATGTCCAGCTTCTGGACTGTGACGTAGAAGAACCCAACGCACACCTGTTTCTTAATGGCAAAAAGGTCAAAGAGGAAATTGTCACGATTCCGGTCCCACAGGTAGATGAAGCCCTATGCAACGGTTGCTGCGAATGCAGCAAATTTTGCGCCTACAATGCCATTGTTACGCTTGGGACTGTTCCGCTAATTTTCCCGGAGATGTGTCATGGTTGTGGTGGCTGCACGCTGGTTTGTCCCACAAAAGCCATCACGGAGGTAGACAGGCGCATCGGTGTGATCGAAGCAATGGTGTCGGAAAATATTACTCTTATTGGCGGGCGCTTGAATGTTGGCGTGGCTATGGCTCCGCCGCTGATCCGAGAGGTTAAAAAACGTCTGCAAAATAATTTACCGGCTATTCTGGATGCGCCACCGGGAACATCCTGCCCGGTTATCGCCGCCATTCGTTATACCGATATGGTTTTGCTAGTAACGGAACCCACGCCGTTTGGTCTGAATGATCTGACACTGGCCGTGGACATGGTGCGCGAGCTTAAAATTCCTTTCGGCGTCATCGTCAATCGTATGGGCAGCGGCGATGACCGCGTGCACGTATTCTGTCAAAAGGAAAATATCCCCATCCTGCTTACAATTCCCGATGACCGAAGGATTGCGGAGAGCTACTCACGGGGAATGCTGATGATCGATGCGTTGCCGGAATACCGAAACCTGTTTCAAAGCTTGATTATAAAAATCACGGAATTTGAAAAAACGAGGAGTTTGTAAATATGCCAACCTATGAATATGAATGCGGTAAGTGCAGTCTGCGCTTCGAACAACAGCAAAGCATCAAGGACGCGCCCCTTCATGCCTGTCCTAAATGTGGAGGGAAAGTCCAGAGAATTATCAGCGGCGGCAGTGGCTTTATTATGAAATCATCCGGGCTAAGCCCGCGTGACTCGCGTAAGGGCTGTTCTTTAGAAGAAACCGGAAACACATGCTGCGGCGCGGATAGAAAATGCGGAGAATCGCATTGCGGAGATTGAAATGAGTTTTAACAATTATAAATATATTTACGGTCCAGTTCCATCACGGCGATTGGGGCGTTCTTTGGGCATCGACCTGGTGCCGTTTAAAACCTGTACATACGATTGCATTTATTGTCAGTTGGGACGGACAACAAACAAAACGGTTGAACGGCGTCCTTACGTACCCGTAAAATATATTTTAAGCGAGCTGAAAATCAAGTTGGCAAAAGGGGAATCTCCCGATTACATCAGCATAGCCGGTTCCGGAGAGCCAACGCTGCATTCATACATCGGCGAACTCATCGGCATGATCAAGAATATGACGAAGATACCGGTTGCCGTCCTGACCAACGGCTCTTTGCTTTTTATGCCGGAAGTTCGTGCGGCACTCATGCGGGCAGATCTGGTAATTCCCTCCCTGGATGCGGGAGATGAATCGTTGTTCCGTTATATCAATCGCCCGCACGCGGATATCTCTTTTGATCAGATGCTTAATGGACTGATTGATTTTACCCGAAAATTTCCCGGACAAGTGTGGCTGGAGATCCTCTTGCTTTCCGGTGTTACCGGCATGGTCGAGGAAGCGGGAAAGATTGCCGCTTATGCAAAAGAGATTGGAGCTGCAAAAGTCCAGCTCAACACCGTTTGCCGGCCTACCGCGGAAGACTTTGCCTGCGCCATGGGAAAAAAGCAGATGGAGCAGCTTGCCTTGCTCTTCCCTGAAGGGGTAGAGGTCATCAGCGAAGATGAATCCGAATGTCTCCACGGTGCCGCCATAAACGATGCAAGCAGCAAGGAAATCATCAATCTGCTGGCAAGACGTCCTTGTACGTTAACAGGTGTCTGCACAGGGTTAGGCCTAAATCCGCATGACACGGCCAAAAGACTCCAGCGGCTCGTTGACGAAAAAGGGATTACGACATTGCGAACCAACCATACCGTATTTTATAAAATAGCGGAGAAAGTCTAAAAGAATGAAAGAAATCGTGATTATCAGCGGCAAGGGAGGGACGGGCAAGACCAGCGTCGCGGCTTCTTTTGCCGTGTTGGCCGAGTGCCCCGTCATCTGTGATTGTGATGTGGACGCAGCTGATTTGTATTTGGTTCTGGAACCGACTGCCCGCGAACACCATGAATTCCGTAGCGGTCATGAAGCGATCATCCGCCAGAAAGATTGCACCTCCTGCGGTGTTTGCTCGGGGCTTTGCCGTTTTGGTGCAGTGAAAACGACTTCAACCGGCAACGGTCGCCTTTTATTTTCTATTGATCCTGTCTCCTGCGAAGGCTGTCGTGTTTGCGTGCGGTTTTGTCCCGCAGGCGCCATTGACTTTCCGGAGCGTCATTGTGGCCAATGGTTTGTATCGGATACGCGTTGCGGCCCGATGGTTCACGCGCGACTAGGCATCGCTGCCGAAAATTCTGGCAAGCTCGTTTCCACGGTGCGCCGCGAAGCCAGACATTTGGCCGATGAAGAAAACTGCAAAATGGTCATTGTGGACGGCCCGCCCGGCATCGGCTGTCCGGTGATCGCCTCTGTTACCGGTGCGACACAGGTACTGATTGTGACAGAACCCACGGTTGCAGGCGAACACGATTTTGAACGAGTGTTGTCTCTGTCCCGCCATTTTCAAATCCCGGCGGCCATTTGCGTCAACAAGTGGGATATTAACGCGGAAATGACAAAGCAAATCGAGGATAAAGCGCGACTGGCCGGCGCGAGCATTGCCGGTAGGATTCGCTACGACCAAGCTGTTACCCGGGCGCAAATACAAAAAAAAGCTGTTGTTGAAATCGACGCACCCAGCGCCGATGATATTAAACAACTTTGGATAAATCTTAATCTTCAGGAGGCATGAAAAGTAAAATGGACGTAAAGGAAGCAAAAACCGGCGCGGACAGCGCCAATAGTAAAACCTGTGATACATGCGGTGACTCCAGTTGTTCAGCCGCCAAACAAAATAAAGAGGAAAATCCGGAAGAATACGCGGCTCGCATCCGTCTGCTCTCCAGACTCTGCCGTATCAACCACAAAATCGTCGTGCTTTCGGGCAAAGGTGGAGTCGGTAAAAGCACTGTGGCCGTTAATCTGGCCACATCGCTAATGCTTTCCGGTAAGCGCGTTGGTCTTCTGGATGTGGATATTCACGGACCCAGCATTCCCACCATGCTGGGTCTCGAAAACAAGACCATCGAAGGCAGCACGGGTGGTCTTCTGCCTGTAGAACTGGGAAAGATGAAGGTAATGTCCATAGGTTTTCTGCTGCAAAACCCTGATGATGCTGTCATCTGGCGCGGCCCCATGAAGATGGGTGTGATCAAACAGTTTATTACGGATGTGGAATGGGGTGAGTTAGACTATCTCATTGTCGATGCTCCCCCCGGAACCGGAGACGAACCGCTTTCATTATGCCAACTTATTGATCCATTGGATGGTGCGGTGATTGTCACCACACCCCAGAGGGTGGCGGCGGTGGATGTGCGCAAATCGATCAGCTTCTGCAGGCAGGTTCATGTACCGGTGTTGGGCGTCATCGAAAACATGAGCGGCTTTGTCTGCCCGAAATGCGGCGAGGTCACACAAATCCTGCCTGCGGGCGGCGGCAGAAAAATTGTCGCAGACATGAAAGTCCCCTTTCTGGGTGTGATACCCATGGACCCGGGCATTGCCAAGTCCGGTGATGAAGGCCGCGCGTTTATCCAGCATTACGCGTCAAGCCCGACGGCAATACTTATGCAGGAAATCATCAATCAGATTACAGCTGCAGATAAACAAAAAAAATTAAATTCATAAGGAGAAAAATACCATGAAAATTGCAATACCACTTGCCGAAGGAAAACTGACCATGCATTTTGGTCACTGCGCTAGCTTTGCTCTGATTGAGGTGGACGCAACACAAAAAAAAATACTAAAGCGCGAGGATGTTGACGCTCCACCACACCAGCCGGGACTTTTGCCGCCGTGGCTTGCCGAGCGCGGGGCGAATGTGATAATTGCCGGGGGCATGGGACAACGCGCTCAGGAATTATTCGCTGCGCAGGGCATTAAGGTAATCGTCGGAGCATCGGCGGAAACACCAGAGTCACTGATAGCTGATTACCTTGCAGGCACTTTGCAGGTGGGCAATAACGTTTGCGACCATTAATAAACAGGGGGTTAGATTTCGCGGAGGTGAATTTATTGGCAAATATGTCAATAGGCAGGCTTTTACCAACCGGTTGACGGAACAGCCAAATGATGTATAATTCAACGGATGGCTTGGAATGTAGTCATTTGTTTGAATATATTCTTTGCTTGGTCTAAAAAAAATAAAGGAGAAACGAAATTATGGCTTCAACTAAATTAAACACTGTGGACAAAATTGAGATTCTGACATTGCAAGACAACTACATCGAAATGACAGCTATGGACAACAACGCTATGGTTACACGCGCCATGCCGCTCAAGGACGGAGAAATTCGCGCATCCATTTTGGCGGAGCATGGTTTTTCGGCCATCGTGAAAACAACAATAGGCGAGAAGACAAAAACCATGCTTTTTGATTTCGGATTCTCCGAAAATGGCGCGGCGCAAAACGCGGCAACTCTAGGCGTCAACATGACCGAAGTCGAGGCTGTGGCTCTTTCACACGGACACAGCGATCACACTGGCGGCATGGAAAAGCTTACTGCTATGATCGGCAAGCGCAACATTCCCTTTGTTGTGCATCCATCCGTCTTTGTATCGCCCCGTTATATCAAATTGGGGGAGGAATTTAAAATCAACTTCCCCAAATTGACGCGCGAAATGGTCAAATCGGCAGGGCTCTCTGTGGTAGAGTCAGATAAACCTTACCCCCTCTTGGATAACACAGTCCTCTTTCTGGGCGAGATCCCAAAGCAGACTGATTTTGAAAAAGGTTGGCCCGTCGTTCATTGCCAGAAAGACGGCAAGGAAGTTTGGGATGCCATCGAAGACGATACCTCCATCGTGATGAATCTTAAAGACAAGGGATTGGTGATTGTTTCCGGCTGCGCCCACGCGGGCATTGTCAACACAGTGTGCTACGCAATGGCCGTAACCGGCGTTGACAAGGTTCACGTTGTCATGGGTGGGTTTCACCTCTCCGGGCCATTTTTTGAACCAATTATTGACAGGACAACCGAGGAAATTAAAAAGATTCAGCCGGACTTTATCATCCCAACGCACTGCACGGGTAGGAAAGCGATCATGGCCATGGAAAAACAAATGCCGGATCAATTTATTTTAAATATGGCGGGAACAAAACTGACATTTGCGTGAACAATTTTGAAAAAGGAGATGACATGACAAAGAAAGCATTTCAGGATTACTACCCTGATGATTTAAACCACTGTTACGGCTGCGGCAGTCTTAACGAACATGGCTTGAAAATCAAAAGTTACTGGGACGGAGAGGAATCTATCTGTATCCACTTGCCCAACCCCCACTACACGGCAGTTCCCGGATATGCGTACGGCGGTTTGATTGCCTCACTCATTGACTGCCACAGCACGGGCACGGCCGCCGCGGCTAAATACCGCGAGGAAAACCGTGAAATGGATACGTTGCCGCCGCTACGTTTCCTCACCGCGTCTCTGCACGTGGATTATCTATTGCCCACACCATTAGGCGGTCCGATCGAAATTCGCGGCAAGGTTAAGGAAATCAAGGGGCGCAAGGTAGTTGTGGAATCAACCCTCAGCGCGGGCGGCAATGTCTGCGCCCGCGGCGAAGTGGTTGCTATTCAGGTGCCCGAGCATATGATGCTGGCGCTTCTTAAAAAATAATGGGAAATATATATTCGCATTGATTTAGATCAATGCAATCGCATCCGCAGAATGTTAGTGTTGTACAAAAAAGGAGTATTTTTTATGAGTGATCGATTAAAGAACTTCCCCATTTCATTTTTTGCAGTGGTTATGGGAATTATGGGTGCGACAATTGCCTGGGAAAGGGCAGAAAATATTTTCGGATGGGAAGGCTATGTGAGCGCAACGCTGCTTTGGTTCAGCATACTGATCTTTCTGACGATTTTTTCCATTTACCTGGTGAAAATATTTAAGCATCCGAAAGAGATACAAAAAGAGTTTCAAAACATCACTAAACTTTCATTTTTCCCCACTATTTCCATCAGTTTACTGCTATTGAGCATCGCCTTGATGAGTATTCATCCGACATTATCGCGGACTCTCTGGTTGATTGGCACCATTATTCAGTTTATTTTCAGCGTCGTGATTATCTCCATCTGGATCCGGCATCCGTCTCTGGAAATCAACGCCATCAGCCCGGCATGGTTTATTCCTGTTGTCGGAAACATTCTTGTCCCGATAGCCGGTTCTGTCTATGCACCTATTGAAATATCATGGTTTTTTTTCAGCATCGGTCTCATCCTCTGGATTGCGCTCTTCACCATCATTTTATACCGATTGATATTTCATAATCCTCTTCCCGAGCGGCTGCTACCAACCCTTTTCATTCTCATCGCGCCTCCCGCCATCGGTTTTGTTTCCTATGTCAAACTGACGCAAGCATTAGACCCGGCAGCCAGGATTTTGTATTATTTTGCCTTTTTTGTCCTCATCCTCATGATTCCGCATCTTCGAATGCTGGCGAAGATTAAATATTATCTGTCCTGGTGGGCTTATACCTTCCCCATGGCCGCGCTGACTATCGCCACAATTGTTATGTATCATCAAAGCCATTTTGATTTTTTCAAATATTTGGCACTGGTTTTACTTATCATTCTTTCTGTCGTTATCGGCATGTTGAGTTTCATGACTCTGGCTGCCATTAAAAATAAAAATGTTTGCACCGAGGATTGACGCGGTTATTCACGCTCTCTCATAACGTTTTAATTATAAATAAACAGAGGAGAAACCTATGGCAAAGAGAAAAAGAATTATAGTGATCGGCGGATCCGCCTCCGGACCAAAAGCGGCAGCAAAAGCCAGACGGATTGACAACGACGCGGAAGTAATAATTCTGCAAAAAGAGGCCGATCTTTCTATGGCATCCTGCGGTTATCCTTATTATGTCGGCGGTTATTTCAATGACCGCAACCAGCTTTTGTGCACACCCACCGGTGTGGTTAGGAGCCCTATGTTTTACTTAAACGCCAAAGACATTGACGCCAAAGTGAACACGGAAGTTACAGCTATTGACCTGAAAAACCATGCCGTTTCATTGAAAAATATGGCAACAGGCGAAGTTGGCTCTCTGCCTTACGACAAGCTTGTGATTGCCACTGGTTCCGTTCCCCGTATGCCGCCTGTACCCGGTGTGGAGCTTGCCGGCATCACCACCCTGCAATCCATGAAAGACGCAGACTTTTTGCGCAAAGTCCGCGACGAGGGTAAAATAAAAAAAGCTGTTGTCATCGGCGGGGGACTTATCGGCATTGAAACATGTGAAGCGCTTCAGCTTGCAGGTATTGAAATCACAGTGATTGAACTGCTGCCGCAGTTGCTCACGTTTCTGGACTGGGAACTGGCCAAACTTGTGGAGAACCACGTAAAGAGCAAAGGCGCCAATGTCATTACCGAAAACGGCATTGCCGCATTCTTAGGTGAAAACGGCAAACTCACAGCGGTAAAACTCCAAAACGGCACGGAACTGCCTTGTGAACTGGCAGTTGTGGCAATTGGCGTGCGACCAAATGTTAAACTTGCTCAGGAAGCGGGCTTGAAAGTTGGGGCACTGGGAGGATTGGATGTCAATGAATATATGCAGACCTCCGACCCGGACATTTATGCCGTGGGCGATTGTGTCGAAACCGTCAACCGCATTACCGGCAAGAAGGTTCTCGCGCCCTACGGAGATCTGGCCAACCTTCAGGGACGCGTGGCAGGAGAAAACGCGGCTTCCGAAAATTGTGTAACCTTTCCCGGAACTATTCAAACCGGCATCTGCAAGGTCTTTGATTATGCGGCAGGCGCCACAGGACTTTCCGAGACAACCGCAAAAAAAATGGACTATCCGGACATCATCACGGTGATCAACGCCAGTCCCGACAAACCGGGGTTCATGGAAGGAAAGCTTCTAGTCACCAAGCTCATAGCCGACCGTAAAACCGGCAAAGTGTTAGGCGCCCAGTGTATCGGCCCCGGCAATGTCAGCAAACAAATCGCGCAGTGGGCGATGGCGATTCATGGCAAACTTACCATTGAGGACATTATCAATGCCGACCTTCCCTACGCACCGCCATTTTCCCTGGCTATTGACCACTTCATCGCGACAGCTCATATTATGCAGAATAAAATGAAAGGAAGGCTCAAGGGCATTAGCTGCAAAGAGGTTCGGAGAAAAGTGCTCGCCAATGAAAAGCCTTGCCTAATTGATACACGCGGGCCGGAGGAATTTGAGGAAATGCGGCTGGGCATCGGCGAAACGTTAATTCCCCTGGGCGCGCTGCGCAAGCGGGTGAAAGAACTTCCCGAAGACAAAGAAAAAGAAATCATCTGCTATTGCAAAATTTCGCTGCGCGGTTATGAGGCGGCACTGGCGCTGGAAGGCAATGGCTGGAAAGATGTCAAAGTTATGGAAGGCGGCATCATGGCGTGGCCGTATCCGAGAGAAAAATAGGCAAGAGGAAAACGCATGGATCAGTGCGTTACAGTATGTTTCTTAATTGAGAAATTATCAACCATCGTTAAAGGGAGGGTGCAACATGAAAAACAATGCTTTGTCTAAACTCCTTGTGCTGATCATATTGGCACTTTTGCTGCCTGGCATTGGCCAGGCACGGGACATTCCACCGATTGTTTCCGCTGATTGGCTCTTCACCAATCTCAAGAACCCAAAATTGATTATTCTTGATGTCCGTCGCTTGGAAGACTACAAGGAGGGTCATATCCCGAAAGCTCTCAGCGCCTTTTACGGCGCATGGGCTTATAAAAAAGATGTTCTTTTTTCAGAGATTCCTGAGCTGGATGACCTCAATGACACAATCGGCTACGCTGGCATCAGTATGAATTCCTGGGTTGTGGTTACCGGTAGAGTGGACACCCCCAGGCTAAGCTATCAAAGCGCCCGGGTGGCCTGCACACTGCAATACGCAGGCATTGAAAATGTGGCTCTCCTGGATGGCGGAATGAATAAGTGGTTTTTGGATAAGAAACCTCTATCCTCAAACATCACCCGCACAAAAGCAAAACCATTTCAGGGAAAATATCGAAAGGATAAATTCGCCGATAAGGATTATATTCAAAGCCGACTAGGCAAGATCATTCTGTTGGATGTCCGCGAACCGGATTATTTCACCGGCAAAAAAAAGATGGATTGTGTCCCCAAGCAGGGCAGGATTCCCGGCGCGGTTAATCTACCCACCTCATGCGCTTTTAATAAAGATGGCACATACAAGACCAAAGAGGAACTGGCTGCGATTGCCGAGGCGGCAATAGGTAAAGATCGGACAAAAGAAATCATTACCTACTGTGACATCGGTCAGTGCTGCCCGACTTGGTCATACCTGCTTATAGAAGTATTAGGCTATACCAATGCCAAGCTCTATCCGGGCTCTATGCAGGAATGGATGCAGGACCCCCAGGCGCCTGTTACGCGCTGAGGACTTAACCTGCCCAGAAGTTATACCGGCATCAATATAGAATAAGCGAAAAAGCGGCAGGCTACTTCAATCTCTGTGGCCTGCCCAAACTGAGCGAAGGCGAAAGTCAAACTAGTATCAGGTCTGCCTGATCGCACTAACCTCCGAACGGGGGGAAGAAAGGACAAATAGAAAATGGCATTAATTAAAGCACAAAAGATCACCAAGGATTACCAGACAGAAGACGTCGTTGTCCACGCGCTTCAGGACGTGGACTTTGAAATTGAACCCGCCTCCTTCGTTTCCTTTGTCGGGCCTTCGGGCAGCGGCAAGACAACAATCCTCAATCTAATTGGCTGCCTGGATAAACCATCAGTGGGAAACCTCCGTATTGCCGATACAGACGTCATCGGGCTTGCGCGCAAGGAGAGTGCCGCTTTCCGGGGTAAACATCTCGGCTTCATCTTTCAGGATTTCAACCTGATTCCCGTGCTAACGGTTTACGAAAATATCGAATACCCTCTGATCATGGTTCAGGACGTAGCGCCACAAGAACGCAAAGAGAGGATCTCCCGGCTGCTTGCGGCAGTGGACATGACAGATCAAGCCCACAAATATCCGCAGCAGATTTCGGGAGGACAAAAACAACGGGTAGCTATTGCCAGGGCTCTGGTAACCAATCCTGCCCTTGTCCTTGCTGATGAACCTACCGCAAATCTGGATTCGCAAACGGCATACTCTGTGATCAGCCTGATGAAGAAAATGCGCGATGATTTCGGCACAACATTCATCTTCTCCACCCATGATACTAAAATTGTCGGTGAGGCGGAAGTCATCTTTCGTCTGGAAGACGGCAGACTGACCGGGAAAGAAACGAAAGGGGGAACAAAGTAATGATTAATCTTTTTAAAATCGCCATCCGTAATCTCATCCGCTATAAAAGAAGAACATTGCTGACGGCATCGCTTATCACCATCGGCGTTGTCTTTGTTCTCGTCTTTGTCTCTATCACCGGTTCTTTCAAGGCCATGATGATCGGCCAGATCACCGATTCCATGCTGGGGCATCTCCAGATCCACCGCAAAGGCTATGTTGCTTCCATTGATAACCTGCCCCTGAATCTGAACATAAAACCTCAGGCTTATGCAAAGATTGCCGCTATGCTTGACACAACGCCGGAGGTTGCAGCTTTTTCGCCGCGTCTGAAATTCGGCGGCATGTTCAGTACCTTTGTGGAGACAACCAACATCCGTTTAAACGGCATCTATCCCGAGCGGGAGTTTCAGACCGTACCTCTTTTAACCTCCCGCATAACAGAAGGCAAAAAGACCCTCAGCCGCGGTGAAATACTGATTCCCGCACTTCTAGCTAAAGGATTAAAGGTCAAACTGGGCGATAATGTTGTTATTGTGGCGACAAACGCCGACGGTTCCGTCAACGGCAAGCAGTTTATCGTCTCCGGCATCATGGAGAGCGCCACAGGGCCAGGAGGGCGTGATGGGTACATTCACATTGAGGATGCTGCCGAAGTTCTCCGTATGACTGAAGCGGAAGTAAGTGAAGTAGCGATCCGGCTCAAAGATTTCAGCCGCCTTCCCGCTGCAGTTAAACAACTGGAAAATAAAGTCTCAGGCGAGGTCAACAAAGAGGGGCGGCCTATTTTTGAAGTACACTCGTGGGAACAACTCTCGCCTTTCTTCAACATCGCCCGGATGATTGATGTTATGACGTTTTTCATCAAAATCATGCTTATTGCCATCGTCCTCATCAGTATTATGAATGTCATGATTATGGCCGTATATGAACGGATTCGGGAAATTGGTACTATTGCCGCCATCGGGACTCTACCCGGTAAGATCCGCTCAATGTTCATCATCGAGGGGTTTTGTCTCGGTGTCGTTGGCGCCATTATTGGCGATCTCATTGGTATCGCGGTCGTGGTGATAATCAATCTTGTCGGCATCCGTTTTGATTTTGGACAGCAGCAGGGACTGCTTCTGAAGGCAACACTTCAGCCATCTGATCTGCTGACCGTATCGATCATAGTAATCGTAGTTGCTGTGTTAGCCAGCCTTCAGCCGGCGGTGAGAGCATCAAAAATGGAACCAATCGAGGCCTTGCGACATGTCTAGTGCCAAGGCTACAACTTAAGGGAGAATAATATGATTAAAAAACTATTGTTAATTTGTCTGTTGATTGTATCTGTTGCCTGTCCGGCATTTGCCGAGGATGGTAAGGCACTTTTGGAGCAGGTGGACCGGAACCTCAACCCCGAATCCTATGAGTCCTATCGAAAGCTCATAAACATCGAGCCTTCCGGCGCAAAAAAAGAATTTACTCTTTTTACCGTCAAAAAGGGCGTTGATAAAGTCGCCTCGTTGTTTCTTGCCCCCGCAAGCGAAAAAGGCAGAAGCACGCTTAGGCTTGGTGACAACATGTGGCTGTATATTCCCAATATCGGCAAGCCAATTCGCATTACCAATCTACAGTCGGTTGTGGGAGGGGTATTCAACAATGCTGACATTCTGCAACTGGATTACACCGCAGAATACAATGTGGAAAAGGTTGAGGAAAAGGGAATCCAATACATTCTTTATCTCAAGGCAAAGACAAAAAGCGTAGCCTATGACAAGCTCAAGATTTGGGCAGACAAGGACAAAAAACTGCCGACAAAAATTGAATGTCTGACAGAGGCGAAGATGCTGATCAAAACTCTCTACTTCAAAGATATAAAGGATTTCGGCGGCGGTATCGTCCGCCCGGCGGTAATTGAAACTGACAGTCCTCTTTATAAGGGCTACAAGTCTGTCATGATCTTAGCCAAAATCAAGGAGAAGACTTTCAAGGATGAGGCATTTACCCTTACCTTTATGCCGAATCTGGAATCGCTGCGATAAGTGAAAAGACTGTTGATTATCTTCCTGCTTTTTGCGTTTTGGATGGTCCCTTTACTGGCCGTTGCCGAGGAGTCATACACTTTCGATCCTGCCGAAACTGAGAAGAAACCCTATCATGTCGGAGGATACGTTGAGTTTAAACCTATTCTCTATGGCCTTAATCACGATAGCGCCTTTTACAAAATGCGCTTTTTCAACGATCCCCGGGGGCAGAATCTGCTGGAAGCAAACGGCAGGATTCAACTGGAAGGAAGCTATGAGAAAAATATCTTCCGCATCTATGCCAAGACGAATACGGATCTGAAATCTTCCTATTCGGGTGAATCGGAAAGATCGACGTTTTACGAATTTTATGGTTCCGTCAAGCCATCGTCCAATCTGAAGTTTGACGTGGGTAAGAAAACGATGAAGTGGGGAAAGGGTTATGCCTGGAACCCCGTGGCTTTTGTGGACAGACCGAAAGATCCCGACGACCCGGAAACGGGCATGGAGGGCTACATCCTCGCCACAGCGGACTATATCAAGAGCATGGATGGCCCACTGAAAACATTTTCCTTCACACCCGTACTCTTCCCTGTTTACGATCATGCAAATGACACCTTTGGCAATAACTATAAACTCAACGTTGCCGGCCGATTCTATTTTCTTTTGTATGACACAGATATCGATCTTCTGTTTATGACCGGGGGCAGTCGTACAGACCGTTACGGCGTTGATTTTTCCCGCAACATCACAACTAGTTTTGAAGTGCACGGTGAACTTGCTTATGTTCGTAATTTCCAGAAAAACGTATTAGACATAAACGGGAACCCCTATCTGGTGGAAGGGGACGCCGTAAGTTATGTCATCGGCATCCGCCACCTGACAACATTTGACCTCACCACTATCATTGAGTATTACCACAATGGTACGGGCTTCAGCGGCGATGATATGAAAAACTACTACGGCTACATTACACGCGGGTACAACACGTATCAAACAACAGGCAACGCCATCGCTCTTGGTAACGCTCAGCAAATGGCGGAGGGAAGTTATGGCCGCGCAAGCGCCATGGGGAATTATTTGTACGTCCGTTTCAGCCAGAAGGAACCATTCGACATCCTCTATTTCACTCCGTCAATCACAGGAATGATGAACACCGACGATCAGAGTTGGTCACTTACGCCGGAACTGCTTTATACGGGTATTACCAATTGGGAATTTCGCTTACGCACGGGCATTATCGCCGGAGCAAGAAATACTGATTTCGGTGAGAAGCAAAACGATTATCGTATTGAACTGCGAGTAGGATATTACTTTTAGACAAAGGCTGGATTTATATACGCATGAAACTACAAAAAATTAAACAACCGACATTATTGGAAATTGTTAAGACTGCTTTATACATCGGGACTATCGGCTATGGCGGGCCGGAGATTCTGGCCTTGATGAAGAAAACCATCGTTAACGAAAAGGCCTAGCTCTCCGAGGAGGAGTTCATCAATGCCTTGAGCCTATCACTGATTCTACCGGGTGCCACAGGTGTAACCTTGTGGGGTTATATCGGCCATAAGCTGCGCAAGCCCTGGGGCGGGATACTCGCACCTTTCTCGTTTGTCATACCCTCTATGATTGCCATTACCGCTCTGGCCTGGGCGTATTTCACTTATGGGGACTTAAAATTTGTCCATTCAATTTTTATTGGTCTGGGGGCGCTGGTTGTTGCCTTGCTGATAAATGCAACTTTGATGATGGCTAAATCCGTCTTCCCCAAAATGGATCGTAATTCCTACAAAGGCATTACTATTGCGGCTCTTTCTTTTCTGGGCATCACCTTTTTGCATTTAAATGTTGTCTACATCATCCTGATTTCCGGGGTACTTGGAGCTTTATTTTTTTATTTCAGCGGGGAATTTGAACAAGAAACAATGTCAGGGCATTTAAAAGTAAAAATTGACCTACCCAAAGCCGGGAGACTGCAAAATTATTTACCGCTTTTAATAATGGCTGGCGTGCTTGCCACAATCTTTTTGTCTATTGCCGGAACATGGCTCATTTTTACGACCTTCCTGAAGATTGGCACCTTGGCCTTCGGCGGTGGCTTTGCCACTATCCCGCTAATTCAACATATTGTCGTCGATGGAATGCATTGGTTGAGCCTGACAGCCTTTCGCGACGGTATTGCTTTGGGGCAGATCACACCAGGGCCGATATTTATCACAGCTACGTTCATCGGCTTTAAGGTGAAAGGCATTCTCGGCGCACTGGTTGCTACCATAGGCATTTTTACACCTTCGCTTGCCGCCATCATAATTCTTGGACGCGCTCATGCAAAAATTAAAAACCTGAAGATCGTTAAGGTAATCATTAAAGGATTCTTTTCCGGCTTCATCGGGCTTTTGCTCACCGTTGTTTATCAATTCGGGGTTCATTCTCTCATCGATTGGCAGACATGGACAATTTTTGCCATTTCCGTCGCCTACCTGATTGGTTGGAAGAAAGACGCCATCTGGCTTATCATGGGAATTATCTGTGTTTCATTGCTGCTGTTTTAAAAGGGATGTTTAAATGTTTAGTAATTGCCATAGCCGGGTAGGGCGCTGACTCAGTTTGCATCTACAATTCATCGAAAATACAAATCTTAATAATCAATGAATTCCATTTGTACTGTTGAATATGCCGTCATCTATTTTCTCTCCAATTCGATCTCACTCGTTTATCACCCGTTCGGTATCCTTTCCATTTTCACACCTCCGTCTTGGTTTCTTACCTAAACATTGGTGTCCATGTTTTTAACATAGCACAGTCTTATAGCCGCAACCCGTCCAGTGACGAGAGTTGCATGCCCAAAAAAACGCCCCGCTGCTTTTTGCAAAGAGCGGGGCGTTTTGCGTCAAGCCAGATTATTTTTTCTTGGCGTCAGGCGCGGCAGGCTTGCCTTTGTCGGCAGCTTTCGGTGCAGGAGCCGGTGCGCCACCACCCACGGTCACGTCGGGACGAACGCCGTCGATGGTTTTCCTGCCCATGCCTTTGACCTTTTCCAGGTCGTCCACGCTCTTGAACGGGCCGTTTTTGGTGCGGTATTCGATAATTGCCTTGGCCTTGGCTGGGCCTATGCCTTTCAGCATTTCAATCTGCTCTGCGGTGGCGGTATTGATATCCACCGCCGCCATGGCGAAACCGGGAAATACGAGCAGTACAAGCAGCAATGCAACCAATAGCTTTTTCATCATCACTCCCTCCTAGGTTTGGATTAAAAATTGGGTTAACAATTTTCACGATTGATTTATAAGGTATTGCTTTTTACGGCTCGGAGTATATGGGAGGTGTTTTTGCCTGTCAAGGGATATTTTCCATCGAAAATCAGGGGCGACGATAGAGTTGGGCAGGGCATGTGGACTGGAGGCAGTCCTTATTGAGCAGCCGGCACACTTTTGGGACGAGTCGCCCGTCAGGAAAGCATTTTTGAGAACCATTCGGGCAGACCTTTCCGGCACGCCTCTTTTTTACGATGTGTTATGCTTGGATGTATTCATTTCATGGATATTCGAGGTCTCGATTGAATTGATCATAACGCATTGAAATCTTGTATGCCTGCTATAATCACAGTTCTGAGGCTTTCAGGAAGGCCTACGCAAAAATAAATTACTGAATCAACGGAATCAATGTACCCATCTACAAGTTGGTAAGTGCCACGACATCGTGGACACTCTGTTACTTATCGTAGTGTGTAATCAAATTCATCTACCTGGGTTATCCAGGAACAGTTTTAGTTTTTGTTCTTTGACATTAATCGTAGCCTCCTTGGGGATTGGTATTTTTAGAGAAAGCACCACGGCGCTCATAATATAACAAAAACAAACCCTGCCCATGTTCGCAGGCCAAACGCAAAAACGTTATTCGAGCTCCTTTTCATATGACTGCTTTGCGGCACGGAGGTTCATGTAAGTATTTTGTCGCTTACAGCATCCCAGATATATGGGCATTCGCGTCTGCTGAAGACAAACTCAATTCCAGCACGTTTAATAACCTTTGCCTTTCCCGAAAATAAATGGGCTGAAAACCATGAAAGGATCCTTTCGTTGGAATCCTTTCATATAAAATATTTTATACATCACTATCACCATTTATCACGGGTTCAAGTTAAGTTTATGTGCTGCGCCTGAATCCACCTGCTGGCGCGTCCAGAGCATGGGATGGTATTGCACTTTGCTCCATGGCACTATCATATTGCCATACAAGGGATTGCCCGGATGCCCGCTCTGCCCGGTGGAATTCATGCTGACACCATTGCTCAGATCCCCCATATCAACAATCATGCGCATGGATGGGATTAAGCGGATGGAAAAATTGCCGTTACTGGCATACCACATCATGCTGTTAACACATTCTCCGCTGCCGCCTGACGGTACGGGCCCTTGGTTTACCAGCGACTCTATTGGCCCTATGCCGCTGGCTCCAAGCGGATTGCTGACGAAGGTTGCTTTGTGCAGCGATCCCCATTTCCATTTACTGCGATTCTTGCCCAGGTCGGCCACTGCAGAAGCGTAGCCTTCCCTAAAGGAACGGCTGAGAACCTCATCCCTGGTTTCCTTGATATCCTTTGTAGCCGGATTATCCCACCAGGCATCAGAAGGATTCTTCAGCAGCAGACTGACCGCCCGCATCTCCCTATCCAGTCCGTCTGCTTTAACAATTCCGCCCATCTTGTTCTGAAAAATATTGTTTATCAGCTTCATCCAGAATTCAGCATAAAGTGCGGCTTGCGGACTGTCCTCGTTGAAGAACCTATCCCACGTCAAGAGCCAGTCACGTGCATCTCTGACTTCAGCATCGTCCAATTTAATTTTAGCAAGATGTGGAAGTATCTCATCAGCAGGGATGAATTTATTATCCCCCTGCATTGTCTGGTAAGCGGCCACAGTATTGGGCGCAAGCTGTTTGATCAACTCATAGATTCTCTGGCTGCGGTACCCGTAAACCCATTTATTATATTTACTGCCGAAATTGGCATTTACATCCGGTCCGAGCTTCTGATTAAGGAATTCATAATATTCCGGCGGTGCGACCTCCTGGTTGGCTGCCACTATGAAACTGCGTGAAGGATTGTAAATGCGCGGCATAAGATCATAAGGGACATATCCTTTCCATTCGTACTTGCTGGTCCATCCCGGTGCTGGCACCTGCCCTGAATAATTCTTTGGACGTATTGGTATTTTGCCGGGCATCTGTAAACCGATATTGCCCTTTATGTCAGCATAAATAATGGCCTGCGAGGGCACGTCCCAGTATTTCAGGGCGCTGCGGAATTCGTCCCAATTCCTGGCTTTACTGAGCGCAAGAATAGCCAGGGAGATACGGCTTGGCTCAAGCGCTGTCCAACGCAGTGCAAGCGGATCTTTATTATTATAACCGTCGGTTTCGCCGGTTTTAGAATCATATTTATTGTCATTGATGATAGGGCCGAGATGGGTTACTCTCACTTTAAAATTGATCGCAGGCTTGCCATCACCGAAAGATATTTTCTCATCACGCACGGTCATATCACGCCACCTGCCGTCCCATTCGTATTGTAGCGCGTTATCAGGGTTTATCCTAATCATGTACTGGTCGTTCACATCTGGGTAAACGTTGGTATTGCCCCAGGCGATATAGTTATTGTGCCCGGCTAAAACTCCGGGACTTGCAGCAAATGTAAAGCCTGCCACATCAAACGCCTGACCGGTTCCATCATCAGGGCAATGGAGAGCTATTTCGTACCAGATCGAAGGCTGGCCGATGCCAAGGTGAGGGTCATTGGCAAGCAGCGCCTTGCCGCTCTTTGTCATTTTACCTGTAGCCGCCCAGCTGTTGCTGCCCGCGCCTGCCTGATCGCCTATGAATACTCACTATTGAAACGTGAAGATCCTGAAGGTGCGGACTTTTTTAGCTTTTGAATATCTTCATCTAATAAGGTTGTGTTCTTTTGAGCGATAGAAATGAGTGGTACCAGCCATTTCTCTGCCATCTCAGCGCCGAGTAGTTTGTAAAGTTTAGTGCGAGCGATCTCCGGGTCACGGCTTAATCCGAGATCCCAGGCCATGATCTTGGCAAAGGCCAGTGAATCCAGCGGAGACCATGGTTCGATTTTAAATTTCACGCCAGTTAGGACGAGTATTCTGTAATTTACCGACAGCTGGCCAGGTGAACGCACTGAAATATATGCGTTAACTCCTTCAGCAAATGCGTCCAACGGAGCGCGCTGGTCGAGGGTATAAGAGTCATACTCTTTTTTACATACTTCGTATAGGCCGAGAGAGCGAAGGTAGATGTCTGTGCCTACCAGACGGTCTTTTTTCCCGGTGAGCTCCTGTATGCGGCCACCGGATGTTTTACGGAAGAATTCCATCTGCCACCAGCGGTCTTGCGCATGGGCATATCCCTGTGCAAAGAAAAGGTCATGCATGTTTTTTGCGTATATATGCGGGATGCCGTTTGCATCACGGATTATCTCCACACCGGCTTTAAGTCCCTTCACCTGCAGGCTGCCTTCAATCTTTGGCTGGGGACTTTTAACTATGAACAGGTAATAGGCGAAGCCTCCTCCGCATAATAAAACAATAACTGACAGGAATGAAATTAAAACGATCTTGATGCCTTTACCAAAGTTAATATTTTTCTTCATAGCTGCCTCCTGAATATTTGGTAGGAACTTGCTTTTATTGGAAGGAAGTATAGGAAAGCCTCGCTTGTATGTCAAGTAATATAGACCGCAAAATTTGTGCTGTTGATGTTTGTTGAGCTTGAATTGTGTTTATTTTAGATTGAAATCCTGCATCTTTATAGAGGTTGAAGTTTTGTGTAGTTTAGGAAGCTATATGTAACATAATCTGATTATTTTTATTGAGTTTACATTACAGCTTTCTGTCATCCGAACCATACTTCTTGATATAATCATTCAATTCTTCGCTGCTGGAGGCATACCCCTTGATATCCCCAATGCTAATGCCGGAGGAGGACAATGGATGTTCTTTTAGAGAATTCCGACACGTCTCTTAAGTTTTCCTTATTTCACAGGTTTTTGCTGGGACAGTTCAAAGTGAACTGTGGTTAACTTCCTTTCCTTATTTACGAATAATCTTTCTTTTTACTTCGAGTGTTTCTTTCACTTCGGGTTTTTCTTTTACTTTGAGGCTTTCATTTATTTTATTTAGAGCCGCTATTAACTCTTCATCAGAGTTAACCATCACTAGTCGCTGATCTTCCCTCCGATCACCCATTCTTTTTACTCTCCTTTTCCAAACTGACTCTTTTCATGACATTACTCCTTTAATATTTAAAATGCTTACCTGCGTGAAAACTTATAACCTATTTTAATTTTGAATTCAGCAGTTTTCTGATAATTTCCGATTGAAAGATAGTAGGTAAGCAAGAATTGCCTAACGCTTGATAATAGGAAGGTTTTAATAAAAAACAACTTATCATTTTTCTAAGATCGCTATCTAAGGGAATCGATTTCCCCACCAAAGTCATCCTTGGCCACATCACTAAAAAGCAATTCTAAATAATGAGGCATTTTATTTGTTTGTATCATTACGTTGCCTGAGTTTGGCAATCTCCGTAAGCAGTTGTGTCCGGTCAAAATACACCTCGTTACGGCGGATATTACCTGCACCGTCTAGTTGCACAAAGCATACGCCGATGATTTCCAACACAACAGGCCCCACTGGAATTTTTGCCAGCCATTTATTAAGAAAACCATCCGCAAGCGGAATGCCTTCAATCTGTGACCATATCCAATTGGGGTTATTTGCCAATAGCTTGCGGAAGTAGGTAAGCAGTTCTGTCTTCCCCTTTACACCGTTTGGAATGCCTGGGTCGAGGTAAAATGCGTCTTCTGAATAGAAGCTCACTAATAACTCGGGATTATTCCCAGACCACGCCGGCAGCCATTTCTCTGCGAATTGTTTAGCTTCGATAGCAGTGAGATATTTCATATAAGTATGAGGCTCTTTCTTGCAGGTTTTTGTGCAGTTTCAATGTTAATTACCTCGTTTCTTATTTATCACATATTAAATTATACGGATTGAAATGATTTAAAGTGAGCAATGTTTATAAGTCTCTTATTCGCTAACTAATTTATCTTTTTTGGTTTCAATAAAAGAAGAGGCTATGCAGTGATTAACGCATAGCCTCTTGCTGTTAAAGATTATTTCTTGACAGTGTACTCATACTCCACAGCGGCTTCAACTCTCCGGTTGCTCTGTCTTCCTTCTTTAGTTTTGTTGTCGCCAATAGGTTTGGAAAATCCGAATCCCTTTGCTGTTATGCGGGAGGATTCAATGTTGAAATTCTTTACCATAACCTCTTTTATCGCTTCAGCGCGTTTTTGTGAAAGTTTAAGATTATATTTTTCACTCCTTATGTTATCTGTATGTCCCTCAACAACAATATTTAAAGTGGGGTATTTTTTCATAGCATCGGCAACATTCTCAATTTCCTTGTAATAAGCAGGCTTTACAATAGTTTTGCCCGTGTCAAACTCTACATTGAGAGTTACTCTGCCTTTTTCAATTATCGTTCTTTCAACCTCAGCAGGCTTCTTCATTTCTTCTACCGGAGGTGGGGGTTCCGGTGCAGTTTCTTTTACTCTTGCCTGAGCTTCCTCTTTTGGACCGCCAAAGAAAAATCTTATTCCGAGAAAGCCGGAAATATTGCTGGGATTGTATTTTGCTATTTTATTGTCAGGATTACCGGCTTCTTTGAGAGTTATATCACCTTTAGTGCTGTATAAGCCTCTTACTTCCGCATTTAAAGCAATATTCGGCGTAATGAAAAAATCTGCACCGGCGCTTAAATGTCCGCCGAAAGTCGTAGCAGTGTCTAGTGAACTACCGGCAACACCACCTCGATTATTGCGAAATTCATCATCAATATCCAATTTATTCCAAAGAACATCAAAGCCGGCTCCGATATAAGGAACAAAACGGCTTTTCGGTATAAACCTCCACTGAGCACCCAGAGAAAAATCAACAGTTTTACCTGTGGCAAATTTATATTCCTGTGCTGCGTCAGACATCTTAAGCGTAGTTTGCAAGTAAATGACATCAAAGGTGACCGCCAGATTTTCAGTAATGCCGTACATTAATCCGCCACCGCCAGTCCATCCAACACCCGGTTTAATATCTTTGTTCACTCCCGGATTGGCGGCGATACCCTCATCCGTAAATTCACTGTTAAAAACATAACTTGCCCCACCACGGGCGGTTATGCCAACCTTACCCTCAATGCTGTCGGCCATAGCCGTACCAGCAAGAAGCAATGATACAGCAGTAGCAAATAACATGATTTTTTTCATAGAAACCTCCTTGTTGTTAGATTTGACATTTTAATTAAATTTATTCCAAAAATTTTAAAAGTCAAGAACTTTTAGTTTTTAAAGGTATTACTCATTGAAATGAAGTATTTTTGATAAAAATGCTTCATGCTATATTTTAGGAAGATATATCTCAAAAAACAATTACTGAATCAGCGGGATCACTCTCCCTGTCTGCAACTACACACCTCCGCGTTTTGAATTGCGATGATGACTGCCACTCCAACTATTTTTAGACAAATGGCGGCAGCATTTTCGGCGATTATTTGGAAGACGCGGTATTGGAGGCTCGCGGCAGGTTTCCTATCGATCCCGACGGCATTGTTCAAGGATTGGAAGTACTGCACCACGCCGGCAGGGCGAAATATCAGTGAAGCGTTCCGGCGACTCGAGGCTTTCCAGCATGTCCGCAATAGCAAAGTGACAGAAGCCACGCCTTCCCGCCCCTGAATTGATTGTTAAGGTTTAGGAAGTCTGGAAAACCAGCATGGCGTTTGATTAAGGTACTGTTTTATAGAGATTACGTGCAGATGTTAGCAGCCTTGCTTATTACTTTCCTCTTCAGGTATTTTCTTGTTGTCCTTGACCGGACAAGCAGGGCTCATTCAAGTGGATATGCCCATTCGCGGCAATAGCCATGCCTGCAGAAAAATCCATCCGCCTATGATTAAAAGTAAAACCAATAAATCGTTCATTTTTATACCTTCCTTTCTCTGATGTGGGGAGGCGGCAAAATTCGCCTCCCCTTTTACCGATTAGTTCAAGTGCTTATCTAGCAATGTCTCCAGCTGTTTTTTGGATAACAACCCAATCTGGGTATCCTCCACTTTGCCGTTTTTTACCAGAAGCAATGTCGGTATGCTACGAACCCCGTATTGGGAGGCAGTTGCCGGATTATCATCCACGTTCACTTTGACCACATTAACCCGACTATTGTACTGGGCAGCAAGTTCCTCCAGAATCGGACCAATAGCCCTGCACGGTCCACACCAGGGAGCCCAAAAATCTACCAACGTTGGCTTTTCTTCTTTTAAAACCACTATTCCGAAATTACTATCATCCGCGTGTTTTACAAATTCCGCATTACTCATTTTGCTTCCTCCTTATTGATAATTTATTTTGTTTATCTTTTACGCCTGTGGTAAAAATTATTGTGTTCTGGTTTTGAGAATACACTTGAATATTTAATATGTCATTGATCTAAATCAACGAAGGAGAATATTTTTTGCACATTGATATTCACAATCAGATTAAGGATATTGCCCTGTTCCAGGGAGTTTCTCCAGACAAATTGCACATGCTGGCTGCACAGGCAACCTACAAAAAATTTAAAGCGGGTGAACTGGTCATAGGCGAAGCTGATCCGATTCGATCGTTTTATGTGGTAATTACCGGACAGTTAAAGCTCTACCGAAGTTCTACAGAGGGCAAAGAGCAAACATTGCAACTGCTCGGTCCGGGAGACCCATTTGGCTTGTGCACAGCATTTGCGACTGAATCCTTTCCGGCTTCCGCCATGGCAATCGAAGATGCCGCCGTCCTTTTAATACCGGGCACGGTCATGGAAGCAATAGCAAGGCAAGAACCGGCTCTCTTGCTCAACATCATTTCGATACTATCCCAGCGCCTCAAGGATTCCATGGCTCTTATCGAATCCCTCGCCTTAAAAGAAATTCCCGGGCGGCTGGCATCATTCCTGAGTCATTTATTACCGAAGAATGCCAAAGATAAAAATACTGCCGTGGAACTGACCATTTCGCAAAGGGAATTGGCCAAGATTCTTGGTGCCACACCGGAAGCCCTTTCGCGCGCCTTAAGAAAAATGGCCAATGACGGTATCATCGCCACGGCAGGTCGGGTGATCACTATTCTGGATCACAAAGCGCTGGAAAACCTTGCAGAAGGTGAATAACTTTTTTTAAAAAACTTCTTGACAGAATGGATCAATATCTCTAAGCATACCCCATAGGGTATATATGGATCAGAATGGGAAAAATATTTCAAACCGCCTGCGGCGGATTGAAGGGCAAATTCGAGGGATTCAGCGTTTAATTGAGGGAGGAGCACCCTGTATTGATATTTTAACTCAGGTGTCTGCGGTGACATACGCCATGAAGAAAACGGGCGGCGTTATCATTTCCAATTATATGAAAACATGTATAGAGGAATCCGCGGATAATCCGGAGAAATTGAATGAGGATTTTCGTGCTGCATTATCCAGATTTATTGATTTATCCTGATAAGTACGATGGAGGAACATTATGAGCGATCAAAAAATATCTAAAATAAACCGGCGGTCTTTTTTGCAGATAACGGCAGGTACTGCCGCGTTGGCCGGGATTAGTCTGCCCAGGACCGCGCAGGCTGCCTCGGATAAACAATTATCCACCCTCATTGATTTGAGCCTTTGTGACGGCTGTGCCGATCGAGAAACGCCTGCCTGTGTCAGTTCCTGCAAGAGTATTAACAAAGACAAAATTCCCAAAGTTGCTGATAATATTCCTGAGCCCTGGCCGAGAAAAACGATTGAAGACTGGTCGAAAAAAAAAGAAGTAACCAACCGCCTCACTCCTTACAATTTCATCTATGTTCATAAAGCGGAAATCGAAGCCTCCGGCCGTAAAAAAACAGTCTTTGTCCCCCGCCGCTGCATGCATTGCGATAATCCGGCCTGTGCCACGATCTGCCCGTTTTCCGCCAATCATAAAAACGAGAATGGCGCGGTGGTCATTAATCAGAAGCAGTGTTTCGGCGGCGCGAAATGCAGGGACGTGTGCCCGTGGGAAATTCCCCAGCGGCAATCCGGCGTTGGCATCTATCTTCATGTGCTACCGGGTTTGATGGGCAATGGCGTCATGTATAAATGCGACCTCTGCAATGAGCGCCTGAAAGAAGGAAAACTGCCGGGATGTGTCGAGGCTTGTCCCCGCAAAGCAATGCTCATCGGGCAGAAATTTGATATTGAGACAGAGGCGCAAGCGCGCGCGCAGCGAATGAGTGGCTACATTTATGGTAAAAAAGAAAATGGCGGTACAGCAACGTTTTATGTTTCGCCTGTTCCCTTTGAGCTTATTAACAAAACCATGCAAAAAAAACCGGGGCAACCGGATATGATACCGGAAGTTCAACGGCGCATGGCCGGCACTGATAATCTGGGAAAGGTGGTTCTGGCCGCACCCGTTCTGGGATTGGCTGCCGCCGGAGCATTGGGCTGGTTTACCCGTCGCAAAGAATTGGTAAAGAAGGAGGATGAGAAAGACAATGGCTGATAAAATATTAACCGAAAGAAATCTTGTTTCCCGCCATGGCATTATTGAATTAATCGAGCACTGGGCGATTGCAATTTCCGGCCTTCTTCTGCTTTTAACCGGGATATTTGAACTTCCTGTGGCCAAGCGCTATTACGTTATTGTTGTTCCCGGTTTGGGCTGGTCTGCTGATTTTATTACTTCTTTATATATTCACTACGCGGCGGCACTTGTTTTTACGGCTGCCGGAATGTTTCATCTGGTTTATCATGGCCTGCGTAATGAAAAAGGATTGATCCCGCGCAAGGGAGATATGGCTGAATCAGTCACGGTCATCAAGAGCCTTTTTGGCTTTGGTAAAGAGCCGCCCATGCCCAAATATCTGCCGGAGCAGCGCCTGGCTTATGTGGGGATGGCTTTGATCATTGCTATGTTGATTATTTCCGGACTGATTAAAACTTACAAAAATATTTACGCGCCGGATATGTCTCTGACAATAGTTCTGTGGGCTACCTGGATTCATAATATCTTCTTTATTCTTTTTTTTCTTGCCTTTTTGGCGCACATGGCAGCAATCGCTTTGCATCCGAACTGGCCGATGGTGCGCGGTATCTTGACAGGCTTTGTGCGCCTGGACTATGCAAGGCATCGTCATTCCCTTTGGCTTGCAGAGATAGAAAATGTTGAGGCTGTTCCGGTGGTGCAGGAAATAGTTTTACCACCAATAGAAGCAGAACCTTTGCCGGAAGCACAAACGCCACAGTTGGAAGAACCAATGCCTGCAACAGATGGTGAAACGGCTAAGACAGGTGGAGGACATTGAGGACAGCATGGCCTGATTTCCAGAGCTCGCTTAGCATCTCTTGGGTCTTCGCCCCTGTGATTCGGACTACGCACAATTTCCGATCGTCTTGATGCAGCGACATCAGGCTAACCACGCGTACACCCAATCGCAGAGCAATCGGCGCGATCATCCCGAAGATGTCTTCATTGTTTTTAATTTCAAAGGTTATGCGCACATCACCCCGTGACGACTCTAATATGCTAAGAAATGCCCGGAAGATGTCTGATTCCGTAATCAGCCCGACAAGCTTCTCCTTTTGAACCACCAGTAATGTACTGATCTTTTTGTTTTGCATTAATCTGGCAGCCTCCTCGATTGGCGTTTCGGGGGTGACGGTTTGCAGTGTCCGGCTCATAATATCCGAAGCTTTAACATGTATCCGATCAGCATCGCGGGCAAGAATAGCAAATGGATTTACCTCGGGTGGATAAGCATGAAGGATATCGGTGGCAGTGATGATACCAACGGGATGAAATATTTTTGCATGCTCTTCTATTACCGGCAGACGGCGGATGTGTTTGGTTGCCATCAGGAAGGCTGCTTCGGTGATCGGTGTATCAGGCTTTATCGTTACCAAATCCCGTGTCATCCACATACTTGCTATCATGTGTTCCACCTCCTTTCTATCGTTTGAAAGTTAGTGCCCGCAGGACGAACAATTTGATGAAGAGCAAGACCCGCAACTGGAACTACCGGAACCACTGGAGCCGCTGTTCCCGCCAGAACTTGTCGATCCATATTTCCCACGTCCAAAACTGGACATCATTTTGCTGATATTTTTTGATTTACATTTCGGGCATACCGCATTTGCTTTTTCATTCATGCTCATGGTGACAACTTCAAATTTCCTTTTACACTTATCGCATTTATATTCATAGATCGGCATAACGTTATTTCCTTTTCTTTCAATTTAGAGACTGAGCAGAAAAATGTCAATGCCTATTAGGCAAAAGGCATTATCACGGGTATACCCTCCGCTACGCGGGATAATTCGACCAGCAAACTCCAGTGTCGCAGATGCCCTTCAGGGTACACTTTGTAACCTAAAGGTCATTTACGATTCCTGAAGTTTGGGTCTCATTATAAAGGCTTTCCCAAAAGTAGCCGGAGCATATTGACAATCATTTTTTTCCTGCCTGCTTTTTCTTTCAAAATGCTCAAATACAAAATCTCCGTATTCAGCGGCGGCACGGTTAGCTTATCTTTTTTGATCAAACGGGCGGCTCCCGGTTTGCACTTGGTCACGCAAAGGCCACACCCGATGCACCGGTCAAGATCCACCCGGAAGTTCTTATCCTCCGAAATAATCGCATCCATCTGACAACGTTCTAAACAAACTTCACATCCTTTGCATAAATCCGCATCGATACGCGCGTAATAATTAGAGGCAAAAAATCGGGCAGGCCGAGATTGTTTTTTGGCGGTAGTTATTACACCGCAGCAGCAACCACAGCAGATACAGATGCAGCTTGGTTTTCGCGAATTTCCTGGTTGCAGTACCATCCCTTTTTCGTGGGCCATGTCCAAAATAGTCAGGCATTCCTCTTTGGATATAGGCCTTGCTCTCCCTCGCGCCTCGTAGCCGGTTGAGCCAAAAAGCAGGCAGACCTCAATATTATCCGTCTGCTGGCAAGGCTTTCCCATAGTGGCTTCTGCCTGCTTGCAGACGCAGTTGGCCACATGGATGGTTTCTTTGGTGTTGGTGATAAAGTGGCGCATATTGTCATAGGTATCAACAATATATTCCGGAACAATCGCCTTCAGATGGGGGCTTGTCCGCAACTGGGGCAGAGATGAGCGGAAAAATTCCGCGCCAAAGGCTTCATCAAAATATTTCTGGATCATTTCCACCAGCTCACAGGTGAGATCATCCACATGATACTCAAACATGCCAATTGCCAGCATGGCAATGCTGTATCGGTGATTATCCGCGTTCCCCGATCGTCTAATAACGCCTTTAATAAACATTTCAGCAAGCTGTGCCTGCAAATCATCACAGGATAATTCTGTCTGAAATTTTTCTTTAAGCCTTTTGCGGATTTTAGCAACGGGTATAGAGCTAAGTGTCAGGCACAGCGATATTTTGGCCTGATGCGGGGTAAAGAAATATTTCAGAATATCAATTTCAACACCGCTTTGTGTCGCGGGATATCCAATGGGATACTTGTCTAATTGAATTTGAAGCTGCCTGTAAATTTGATTATCTGTTGACAGTCGAATATTAGTCCTTTTCATGGCGTTAGTGTTGCTCTTCTCAACCGTCTTTATTGGAAATTAGTTGTAGTGTGGATTAATCGTAGCAGGGAACCTCGGCGCATGCATGGTCATCCACCGATTGAAGTAAGATGTTGGAACCGCTACGCTTGTTCCACCCTGCCGGTTCTCCTATTCGTCATTCAGCGCTTGGAGCCAGAAATAGTTAATAATACTGGCCCCCGGCCTTCGCCGGGGAAGCCAATATTATGATATTTTTATTTACTTCCCAGCGCTTCTTTTATTTTGCTTTTGTTTTTAATTGCTCCCTCCACCCGGTTGAGGGCAAGAGAGATGTCGTCTTCCGGTTTGCCCAGCATTTTGTCGGCCTGTTTGTAGAGAGAAAGGGCGGTGTCAAGATCGCCCCTGCTTTCGGCGCATACTCCAAGATTGTAAATCAAAACATAAGAGTTGGGAGCGATTATCCTAGCTTCACCCCAGAGTTCGCAGGCGCTATCCATTCTTCCTTTGTCCGCGTATTCTATCCCGCGCTTGAGTTTGTCTTTAGCGGCGCTTGATTCAATTCCATCTGTGGAATCCATCAGTTTGATTTCCAGAGTTACATAGTAAGGAGCGATATCACGCCGGAATTCATTTTTTACGGATTCTTTGGCCTTCTCCAAAAGGACTATCTCGCTTTGCACCTGCCTTGTATCTTCACAACCGGAAGAATCGGCCATCTGGGAAATATCGCGTGCATAAATAATCCTGCCGGTGGCGACTTCCACAAGCTTCGGGGAAACGGCAAAGTTTGCCACTCTCTTCGTGCAATTGACTGTATATCTGTTCCAGGAAATACATGAACCCTGATATTCACGTCCGTCTTTATCACGTTTCCTTTCATAACGGTTACAGGTCTGCCTGTTTTCGCGATAGAAACTGTCATCATATTTATTCTGGGTGACAATGCCGGTATAAATGCCCTGCGCGCCGATAAGTTTACCCAGCTTTACCGCCGTTTTCTGATCGACAAGGCCGCTCTGGGAAAGTTGCATTTCGCTGACTGTCTTGTCAATTGAGGCGCGGTCAACCAGGGTGAAGTAACGTTTGTCATCAATGCCAATACTGGCTAAAACCCCTTCGAGTTCCGCTGCAAATGCTTTGCCTCCATGCCCTTGAAACGGCAGGACAGCAATGGCTTTGGTTAATGACGCTTCGTGATATTGCGCCGGCTGAAGCATATTGACTTTGATTTTAGTAGCACAGCCTGTTAGCAGAAAAAAACCGGCACAGGTAAGCAAAACAAAAAATGTAAAACGATTAATTCCTCCGGATAAAGTTTGCATTTTCTTCCTCCATTTAGTTATTTATAAAAATTAAATTTCCTTATTTCTGGTAATCCAGAATCAGGGAATAAGGCGAAAAATTAGTGACCTTAAGATTCCCTTTTTGATTTATACTGTTGGCCAGATAGAGCGTGTTTTCCGGATAGCTGACAACAAAATCGCCCATCTGCTTTTCTTCAACTTCAGAAACCCAGACAATGCTTTGCAACTTCTGCTTAATCTCTAAGACAGTATCCACATCATTTACACCATTGACTTTAATGCTCACTTTTTTCGAATTGACTTTTATATACTTACCAACCTTGTCCAAAATCGCGGGGGTAAGGTTATCGGCCAGCTCTTTCATTGCTTCTGCGGTTGCGTCTTCCACATTATTGGCCAGCCCTTTGGCCTGTTCGATACCTGTTGAGAGTATTTCCATATTGCCCGCTTTATTTTTTGCGATAATCCGGTAATTCAGGCGGACGGTTACGCTATTAAACGGCATGGAAAGACCGTAACCGATGTTTTCGCCTTTTTTCGTGGAAATAGTATAATCAACTTTACCAATGATAATCAGGTTGGATAAAAATTTATACATCATGCTGCGGACAGTCATGCTATTGCCGCTGCGCACAGCATTTTCGATTACCTTGGCGTCAAGGGCGTTAGTGGGGGCGACATCGACAACCGTGTAGCTTTGTTCAGTAAGCTTACCGATAAGTGTTTCGGTAAGGATATTTGTTTCTTCAAATTCATCGCCACTGCGACCGGGCTTGCGCGCGGGAATAAAAATAGCAATGGAATTATTTAATCCCAACTGAGAAACGGCATCTCTTGCGCTGGCTGGCTCCACACAGGCGTTAATTTTGACATTGACACTATCGGCGGTATTTTTCTGATCAATTACTTTAAAACTTTTGACCATGCCTCCCGCTTTTGTTTTAATCACATCTTCGATCAGGGTAAAGTTTTGTACAAAGCTTGCCGCCTTGATTTCTGTGCCGACGACTTTTTCAATTGCCGACCATTTGGCGCGGGCAGTGGCTTCGAGCCTGGCGGAAGGTATGTCGTTATTAATAATAGCTGCTTCCGCATCAGCAATAACGCATTTTTCCTGACTTTGGGCATCGTTTATGCCCAAGCAAAAAATCACTGTCAGACAAAGTAAAAAAGAAAACTTCTTCATATTCCCCCCCCCTTGTTTAGAACCGCTGGATTATAAAATATTGCCCAAAAAACTGTTATACACTAGCATAAAGTTACTCTAGATTCAATTTATACCAATTAGGCATCAGACATTAAGAAATTGATCGATTTTGTATAATACCAAGTAAGCTTTCAAAATTCAAATATTAATGTTTGAAAGCAACTTGGCATTACTTGCAAATTTATTTGCCGATGCAAAAGCTGGAGAATACCTTATCCAATACTTCATCATTAATTTTTCTGCCGGTGATTTCATCCAGATTATCTAATGCCTCGCGCAGGTCAAAAGCTGCAAATTCCGGCGACATTCCTGTTATAACACTATTTTTTGCCGCCAAAACATTCTCCAGGGCTTTTTCCAGTGCCATTTTGTGGCGTATATTGGTAATCATTGCGCTGCCTGTGTCTATAGGATTTTCGCTGAGGCAGGAATCAGCTACTATATTTTTTAATTCTGTAAGTCCGGTGCCGAATTTTGCCGATATGTGAAGAACCTTTGCATCTTGTGGAAGCAACCCGGCAATTGCCCCTGTTTCCCAGGCAGGTTGCAGATCAATTTTATTAATGGCAATTATAATTTTGCCGTTATTATTTTTTTGAATTACTTCTCTGTCTTCATCGGTTATCGGTTTGCTGCCATCCAAAAGTATTATTACAACATCGGCATTGGCCAGGTTTTCCCAGACCAGCGCGATGCCTTCTTTTTCGATGTCGTCCTTTGGTTCTCGAATTCCGGCGGTATCCACAAGATTTACGGGAACGCCTTGAATATTGATCATATCTGTAATCAAATCCCGAGTTGTCCCCGGTATATCGGTGACAATCGCTTTTTTTCTGCCAGTGAGCGCGTTAAGTAAGCTGGACTTGCCAACATTTGGCTTGCCGGTAATAACAACGTTTGCGCCTTCAGAATATATCTTTGCTAAGCTGTATGTTGCCAGAAGCGATTGCAGGCGCGATGCGGCCAGATCAATTTGCGGTGGCAATTGAGGAATATCTGAAACGGCTATCTCATCGGTAAAATCTATATTTGCTTCGATCAACGCCTGCGCGTCAATCAAAAAAGACCGCAGATCGTCAATTTCTTTAGTAAGCGTGCCTTTGAGCTGGGCAAGGCCTATGGCACAGGCTTTGGCGGATTTGGCCGCGATCATGGAGGCGAGAGCTTCCGCTTGCGATAAATCAATCCGGTTATTGAAAAAAGCACGTTGAGAAAATTCGCCAGGCCTGGCAAGTCGGCAACCAAGCGCAACCAGCTCTTCCAGAATTGCTTTCATAATCAGTGGATTGCTGTGGCAGTTGATTTCCAGAACATCTTCGCCGGTGAAGGAATGTGGTTGCTTCATAAAAGATACTAAGGCTTCATCGAGGATAGTTTTGCCCTCGGCCGAGATAATATCGCCATGATATAAATGATGGGTTTCCCATGGGCAATTTTTATGTGCGGGTTGAAAAATGCGGCGGCCAATTTCAAGAGATTCCGGACCGCTCACACGAATTATTCCCACTCCTGCCGTACCAAAAGGGGTGGCAATTGCTGTGATGGTGTCGTGAAGAAGCATGGTTGACAGTCGAACACTTCCCTTTTTAGGATAGATTTAGCAGATCGGTTTGGAAACTACTGCCGGGTTTTTGCTTTTGTGTTCTTGCTGCCTTTTCTGGCGGGAAGAACGACGATCTTCCTGTATTCGCCATCACCGCGGCTTTTGGTTATCAGGGATTCATCTTCCTGCAGCGCAAGATGGATAATGCGCCGGTCATGGGCGTTCATGTGGGCAAGAGATACCGGCTTTTGGGTATTTTTTACTTTTTCTCGAACTCTTTGCGCCAGTTCCAGCAGAGATTCTTCTCTTCTTTGCCGGTAAGTTTCTGAATCTACGGAAATCATTTTACGGTTGCTATCGGATTTATTGATAGCTTTGTTTAACACATATTGAAGGGCATCGAGGTTTTGTCCGCGTCTGCCGATAAGCAATCCGCTTTCATCCCCTTCAATGCTGAGGACTATTTTTTCCGGCGTTTCGTTTACCCTCACCTGACAATCAAAAGACATTCTGCTTAAAATACCGGACAATAATTCTTTGGCTGAAGACAACAGCGCAGGTGCTGTCTCGGTGCTTAAATTGGAGACGGAAACTACCGGAGTTGCAAGTGCTGCAGGGGCTTTCGGGGCAGGCATAGCCTGCGTTTCAATTCGGGGTTCAGGTCGTGGTTCAATCCGTGTTTCGGTCCGAGGTTCAGGCCGTGCTTCAGGGCGTGTTTCGGGCCTTGGGTCTATTTTTATTCTGGCCTCGCTTTTGGGTTGCGAATCATCGGTTAAATTGAAATCCATATCAAAGCTTAGCAAGGAAGCTTTGATTTTAGCTTTTTTAGATAGCACACCTAAAAATCCACCGGTACTTTCGGAAATTATTTCAATATTTAATTTTTCTCGAGGCACACCGAAGTCCCGACATGCTTTTTCAATGGCATCATCAATAGATTTATCTTCTATTTCTAATGTTATCGCGCCCATTTTTTTACTCCGGATGAATTATATCAATTAGTCAATTTCTTGTTTATATAATATTGCTGACCGATACTTAAGACATTATTTAATAACCAGTAAATGACCAGCCCCGCAGGAAAATTTAAAAAGATAAAGGTGAAGACGATAGGCATCAGCAGCATTATTTTGGCCTGCATTGGATCACCTACAGTCGGGGTCATTTTCTGTTGAATGAATTGCGTCGCGCCCATGATAATCGGCGTGATATAATAAGGATCCTTTGCTGATAAATCCTGAATCCACCAGAAAAACGGTGAGTGGCGCAGTTCAATGGCGTAAAGTAGTGTATTGTACAGGCCAATAAACACAGGGATCTGAATTAATATCGGCAGGCAGCCGCTCATGGGATTAACCTTATGACTTTTATACAGGGCCATGGTTTCCTGGCCGATTTTATTTTTGTCATTTTTATATTTCTCTTTAAGCTCTTCAATCTTGGGCTGAAGTTTTTGCATTTCTTTCATCGAGCGGTAGCTGATATTGCCCAGTGGCCAGAAGATAAGTTTGATCAGGAGGGTTAGTATAATAATGGCAACTCCATAGTTGTTAAAATACTGATGCAAAAATTTGACGAAAAACAGCAGGGCAATGGAAAGCCATTTCAATCCGGGTATGAATGAATCAAACTCAATGGCTTCTTCCAGCGATATTCCCTGTTTTTTGAGCAGAGTGTAATCCTTCGGGCCAATGAAAAGCGCGTAGCTGAACAACCCGGACTGATCCGGCGGGATGATGCTTTTGGCCCGTTTCAGATCGATTAAAACCATGTTGTTACTGTCTTTGGACATGTTGATGCTGGTGAGCGAAGGGTCTTGCGGTATAATTGCCGCCATAAAATATTTCTTTTCAAAGCCACCCCAGGAAACATCGGGACCAAAACTTTTTTCAGTCGCTATATCCGAGACTTTCTCACGCTTGATAGACTTGGAAACATAAGCGACCGGCCCTTCATGGCTGTAACTATCTTCTTCTTGTTTTGGATCCACATACTGATACCAGTTAAGGTGCGGTATCTGAGTCATCGGAGTGTCTGTAAGGTTGGTTACTTTTACGTCCAAATCGATGGAATAATTATCGGGATTGAAAGTGAAAATCTTTTCTACTTTAATTTTACCATTAAATATCCGGGAAAACACTAAACGCTGTTTTTCTTTAGAGCTTTGCAAATCCAGTTTGGATACATCAGCATTGTAGACAGAATTGGCAGTAACCTCCGCGGCTGATTCCGGAAAGGTAATTGCCAGTGGATAAGGCATGGACTCATTAAGCGTGACAACCTCTATGAGTGCCTTGCTTTTTTCTTTCGGCTGTTGTTTTTGTCCTGTGACGAAATTTTTAATTTTCGGATAAATATCATCGGTACATTCCGTGCACTCATTTTGATACCCTTTGAGCTGAAATGATTTCAGGGCAGCGCCTTTAGTGGAAAATATCGCCGTGTAATTATCAGTTTCTACCTTTATATCTTTCGGCGCGGCCTCATTTTTAGATACGATCATTTTTGTGGCGGATTTTGTCGTTGCCTTTGTTGCCTGGGGCGCGGCTGATTTCGTGGCCGTATCAATGCTTGCCTGCGTTGATTCCTGAACGGGTGCGGTCTGTTTTTGTGGCGTGGGGGCAAAAAATATCTGGTACACCATAAGAACAGCCAGTGACAGGACTACGGCAAGAATGGTCTTTGAATCCATGGAAAAACCTCCAATTTCATTTTTTACTTAACAGGATCGTAACCGCCAGGGTGCAGCGGATGGCAGCGCAAAATTCTTCTTAGCGCCAGAAATGAGCCCTTCAGAGGCCCATAGATTTTAATCGAAGAAATTGCGTATTCAGAGCATGATGGGAAAAAACGGCAACACGGGGCAAAAAAGAAAGGTGCTACACATATTTGGTACAAACGAATTATGGAAACAAAAATTTTTTCCAAAAAATTACTGAGCATAAATTATATTATGGCTTTCCGCGTTAAAAGTTCCGTCAATTCCATTTGTGCTTCCGAATATTTAAGGGGTGGCATATTTCTTTTGGCCATGACGACGACATCATATCCGGCGGGAAACAAACACTTGTTAAGACGGAAAAATTCTCTGATCAGGCGTTTAATCCTGTTTCGTTTTACGGCGTTACCTACTTTTTTGGTTACCGTTATCCCCAGTCTTTTAGTTTCCTTGTCGTTAAGGCAACTGATAGTTGTAAAGTGTCGTGAACTTTTCCACACCCCCTGCGCGTAAATGGCTCTGTATCTGCTGTGTTTAGTTATCCTTTCCAATTTCCGGTAAGATTGCTCTTCCATGCATACCGACCATCCTCGAAGGCGCTAAAATCCTGTGATCATACTGCTAAACGTTTTCTGCCCTTGGCTCTTCTTCGGCTCAAAACCTGTCTGCCGGATTTAGAAGCCATCCGGACAAGAAAGCCATGTGTCCTTTTTCTTTTGGTATTTGTTTTATTGGTCAAAGTCTTTTTCATAGTTAATCCTCTAAAAGTAATAGTGTTGTGCGTAAATCATAGTAGCATTTATTTGTCAAGGCTAAATTGGGTAACGGGGTAAAAACAAGAAGAAGCGTGCGGATATTCTGTTTTTCGCCTTTTTACCTGCGGCTTTATTTACTATCTGATTTCATCCTTAAATATTGAGTCATTTGTGGCGAATCTAGTTCCAGCCAGTCCGCTTTTTTTAGCATTTCCCATTCGGCTGCGGTATAAGTTCTTTCCTTTTGATAAACAAAAACTCCGACGAATTTTACTTTACGCACATTCTTCCAGTAATCAATAACTTCGGGGTGTTTTAAAAAAATGTCATCTTGAATCAAAATGAAATCATGAGGGAATTCTTTCTTGCCCAAAAAACCGAGGAAAAATGTAAATTTGCCTAAGGTGGTCACATCCAGGGAAGAATATTTATAATCGAGAAACCTCAGCGCGTAATGATCATCAAATACCAAACCTCCCACCATGCATTCCGGACAAGCGGCTTTCAGCGGTTTGACATTATTAAGAAAGAAGGAAGATGCAAAAACATGATCTTGAAATCCGTATTTTTGAATTAATTGTCCTACCCACCTACTGAACTCTTCCGCTTTCTTGCTTTCATCTTTCATATCCAGCGAAACCAGAGGAGTTACGCCTTGTGCCTTTCTTTTTTTAATCAGTTCAAATAAATCAACAACCGTCAGAAATGGTTCCGGTGGTAATTTGGGATTAGCCATATTTTTTGGCAGTTTGGCTAAATCATTATATTTTTCGCCAAAAGTGCCTTTTAAACCTGTCGCTCTTTTCATCAGGTAATCGTGCGAAGCCAGACCTACTCTATTTCCATTTTGATCGACAAAATCGATGATATCCAATTCGATATTGGGAGATGCGGAATAGAGGGCTTTGACCAGGGCTGCGCGTGAATTTTCCTGGTAGAAGGAAGCATCGCCACGGTGCCAGACGGCGGCGGGAAAATTAAAAGCCAAACAATCAATACTCAGGCATAAGAAAAGTATTGAACTTAAAATGACCAAACGACCTGTCTTGTTAATAAAACCTGGCGAATTTTTCACTTTTCTAATCTCGCTTTAATTAATTGATTAGGCACCTTCATATCTTCTTAGATATTATGATAGTATGGAAAAAGAGTCAATGAAAAAGTCAACAGATACCCAAACTTAAATTGCGCTTGACAGCCTGAAATAATTAAGCTAAACAGCGCACAATTACAATGAAGTTTTAGGAGGATTCTTTTGGCAACACATAAATCAGCAGAAAAACGCGATCGTCAGAGTGTGAACCGGCGCGAGCGCAATGTCGCTGCTAGGTCTGCGATAAAAACAAAAATTAAATCAGTGCTTTCCGCAGTGGAGGGCAAGAGCAAAGAAAATTCTGAAAGTGCGCTGAAAGCGGCCATTCCCGCTCTGTCTAAAGCAGGCGTCAAAGGCGTAATTCACAAGAAAAATGCTTCCCGCAAAATTTCCCGTCTGACCAAAAAAGTCAACGCCCTTTAATAGTGAGACACCAATTTCAAAAGCGTAGTGCATTGAAATTGGTTAGTCGAACTATCCCCGAAGCGAAGCGTAGGGGGATTTGACACTCGCTGACTATAGGAAGCGTAAGTGGAATTATCCCGCAAAGCAGTGATAATAAAGGTATGGAAAAGGACTTCTTTCCAGGTAATTTAATTGTTGAAATCGGCAGTTTTTTTCTTGGTGCGGCATACAGAGAAGCAACTCTGGAGGCGCAGGGTAAAGAAAAACTGATTGCCATCTTATCTGGTTTTGATTGCACCACTTTTGTGGAAACAGTGTTGGCCCTGGCCGGATGCGCTATTCGGGGAAAGATCACATCAGCAGGATTTCGCAAAGCTTTAAAACTCATCCGTTATCGTCAGGGAATTATCACGGGTTATTCCTCCCGCCTGCATTACTTTACCGACTGGTTGCGCGATTGCGAAAAGAAGAAAATACTTAAAGATATCTCGCGCCAATTGGATGCGCGAGCGCAGCGAAAAAAAATCAATTATATGACCACCCATCGTGCGTCTTATCCTGCACTGCAAAATGACCGTGAATTTCAAAAAATGCTGCTCGTTGAGAAAAATCTTTCCCGCAAAGTTTTTTCTGTTATCGGCAAGGATAAAGTGATGCGGCAAAAGGCACAGATTCAAAACGGCGATATTATAGGCTTTCCCACAAATCAGGAAGGATTGGATGTGGCGCATGTCGGCTTTGCGATATGGCAGGGAAAGAATTTACATCTGTTGCACGCCTCCAGCAAAGAAAGCGGCGTAGTCATCTCAAAAAAAACTCTGTCAGTTTACCTTAAAAATAATAAAAAATATTCCGGTATAATTGTGGCCCGCCTTTTATAGCATAAAGTCATAATGCCGATTTCAAATCAAAGATGATATCAAGGCGGCGAGGAAGAGACGACGTAGGCGTATTTTTTATACGCCGAGGAGCCGATGAAGAAACCAACGCCGATAGCGCTTTGATTTGGAATTGGCATCAGGGTTTTTCAAAATGATGATAATCCTTCGGTTGTTCAAAATTGCCGCCCCAGTGCCAGCCGCGTTTTATAAATTCCTGCACAACCTGATTTTTCGCGCTGAATGTTCCGGCCTTTGATGGAAAATATTTTGCGTCTTGCGGCGCGATAACGCCATTGGGATAAATGACGGGATTTTGCACCGGGTTAATATCCACGGCGCGTCCGAAAGAATGCAGCGATAATTTTGTTGTGCCTTCAATTACCCGGAAGTTGAAGGCGGAAGAATTGTTATCGGCCATGGAACGATGATCATCCCAGAGGTAAGCGACAATGGGAATGACGCGGCCTACAGGAAATTTGAGCTTTTCCATCAAGACAAAGATTTCATAAATATCATCTTCCAGCGCGCTGTTCGCAATAATCTGCCCCTGATGCCGAAGGCCGTCAAACGAGTAGTAAAGAACATCTACCAGCGCCAGAGAATCCACTATTTGTTCCGGGGCGGTCGTCCCTTCGATAGCCTCGGAAAAACTAATAGCGCTGTCAATAATTATATCTTCTTGCTCAGCCATTTACAAATCTCCGTTTAGATCATTTATTATATTCATCATTTCTGCAGGCAGTGATACTTCCTGATAGATGCCGCGGATAGTGTCGCCATCCAGGCGATTAAAATCAATAAGCTGCGGCGTGACCATTACACCGGCCATATCCACAGCACCCGGCGAGACAAAGATCCTTTGTTTGCCTGCCGCAAAATAAGCATCCGGCCGGTGTTTTTGCCTCAGAAATATTACTAGCCGCCAAGTGTCGTTTTCGCAGGTGCAAAGAACATTCATCAGCGGTTCGGTATTTATCGGGACAGTATGCCGGATCGCTTTATCCAAATGCGCAAATTGCTCCTGCAAGGCTTCCCTGTTTTTTGATTCCAGAATCACAACACAGCGATCAAGATCATCGCCTTTATAAAACCGGACAGACGAAATCTCTTTTGACGGAGGCAAAAAACTTAATGTGTGAAGAAAAGGAAGAGCATTTACCGGGATCATTTGAAAGTGCAGATGATCGGGGGCGGAGGCTCCGCAGGCCGGGCCATTATAAAAAACTGTATAGGCAGGGGGTAGATCGGCGGCCATTTGCAAAAGCCAAGTCAGGGAGGGGCTGATTTCCTGAGGTTGGTGTTGTAGCGCGACAATAGTAAAATGGTGATCAAAAATCGGCGCGGGATTACAAAGAATTAGATAACTATTGCGGTATAAAATGCCCTGCTGCTTGTCGGGAAGATTATCGGCGCATAAAAAACAGGGGCGGTTTTTAATCGTTTCCGAATCCACCGCGGCACCACTGCTTACGGCGCGATGAGGATTGTATTGCAGCTGAACACTATAACTACCGCAGATAATTTCCCTCGTGCGCAAAGAAGCCAAATCATTGCAGGCTTCAGTAAGCCTTGTCCAGCTTTTCTTCTGCGCTTCAAATAATTTTTCGCAGAGATCGGGCAGCGTCAAATTATCTTTATCTGGATATTCGGCAAAAATATGATTTCCCAAAAAATCTCCTTGATGCAATTCTAAGTCAATAAAAAAGCTAATGCAAGCAATAATCATTAATGTTTTTTCCCCGGTATTTATGATATTCTGAAGTTGTTATGTGGGAGCTGCTTGTAAGAAAGAGGGAGGAATTTAGAGTGAAGAATCTAAGGATGCCAATCATCTTGGTTTACTTAATGTGTTTGGGGCTTTCCATTGCTTGGGCGGCGGAATCGCATCCGAAGTACGGTCCGAAGGCGATGCCGCTCATCCGGGACAATCAGTATTTCAGAGGGGCGGAGGCAAAGGATTTCTGGAGCCTTATCCCTTTCTATGCTCCGCAGACGAATGAATACTCCTGTTCGGTTGCATCTGTTGCCATCGTTTTCAACGCCATGGCCAAGCGCCGCGACGGAATTCCGGACACAGAGATGAATATCACCCAGGACATGCTTCTGGACAGCGTTAAGGACGTGCCCATTCGGGCACTGGTTTCCAAAGAGGGGTTTTGGGGAAGGCATGGGTTGACCTTGGAAGAACTTCGGATAGTGACCGAGCAAGCTGCCCGCGCACATGGTTTTAAGGCGATTGTCACGGCCTATTCGTTTAAGAACCGTTCCCTGGATGAGCTCCGGGCTATTCTTCGAGCCAACGAAGATGATTCCATGGACTTCTTGATGGCGCATTTTATTCAGGATGACCTGACCGGTGCCCAGGGTGGGCATTATGCGCATATCTCGCCAATCGGGGCCTATGACGGTAAGTCCCGTCGCGTGCTGATTCTTGATGTGGACAGAGACTGGTATTCCCCATATTGGGTGCAGGATGAGGATCTGCTTGCGGCCATGAACCGCGAAACGAAGCCATTAGGAGCGGGCGGTTTTGTCCGTGTACGCTTTGAGGCTGGTATCCAGAACCTGCTAAAATGACTGGATTCCGGATCAAGCGACTGTGTCACAATTAACTTTTGTCCTTGCGAATGTGCGATTGTAGGCCGCGTGACCACACGCGGCGAAACAAAAATCGCCGGGTCAGGTGACCCGGCCTACATTGCTTCATCATTAATGCCTTCGGAGGAATCAAGTAACATGGTTATTTTTTTCGGTGGTTATATAGGGTCAGGAAAAACAACCCTGGCCAAGGCGATAGCTGAGAAAATCGGCATAATAGATTATGAGGTTGACGCTGTGAAAAAGGCGGTTGTAGCCGAGGATTCTCAACTGCAGTATTACGTCCGCAACAACATACCTTTCCCTGATGAAGCGCGAATCAAAATGTTCTTAAGGGTGGTTGATGATTTTGAAAGGCTGTGCAAAACAAACAAATGTATTATTGTGGACGAGACCCTTCATAAAAAATCTTTGCGCGGAATTCTTTACGATGGTGCCAGGCGTTATTTTGGGGAATATATTGTAGTGTGGATCCAGGCCAGCGAGGCGACAATAAAGGAAAGATTAATGAGTAGCCAAAGGGTGGACCATGTTCTTGGAGATCCCTATGGCATGCACCTTTCCCTGAAGAAAGTATTTGATGATCTTGACGAAGCAGATATTGTCTTTGAGAACAATGGATCAATTACTGACGCAGTGGAAATCCTGGGGCGAATGATTGAGTCCAAAATAGCCAATGCAACGACAGGGAGTTCTTCTGTAAAAATGTAGGGCGCATTTCCCCCGGCATCCCCAGGCATTCGCCGGGTCAGGTGACCCGGCCTACATTATCATTTTTGTTTTTTGTAGGCCGGGTGCCCTCACCCGGCGAATGATCTACAAAAAAGGCCGCCCCTTGTGAAGGGAGCGGCCTTGGAAATTATACTTGAAAAATAAGGGGTTAGAATGAGAACTGAATACCGGCGTTTTACACCGGGATTATATTCTAACCTTGCGGATTAAAAACTATACGAGAATCCCGCATTTGTGGTGAAGGTATTGGTGCTTTGTCCCACACCCAGCCCCACTCCTGCCGCTACGCTGACATTATTCCATATTGCTGCCTTAACGCCTATGGCTACGGCGCTGCAACCTTCAAAGTAACCATAGCCAGCGCCGATGGCAAAATTCTTTCCGGGCATCGTGGCGGGAATCGCCGACAATGCGGATACAGAGGCAATGCCGATATTGGCTTTTTGCAATTGACGGAAATTTACCGCATCGAAATCAGCGGTGCCATCTGCAACACCGGTGACCTTAACCGGAGCGCCGGTTTGCGCGTTGCTGAAGCGAGCACCATTGTCGTCCAGCACCAACGAGGTGGAGTGAACGCCGCCGGACAGGGTGGTCCCTGTTTCATTAACTACAACACCGTGATTGTCGCCGATACCATTGGTCACAAGCAGAGATGCTGTGGTCTGCCCCACAGTGCCATTTATGATCTTGCCATTGGCATCCGTCCCGACACCGGCACCGCCGCTATTAACGATGTTCATCTGGCCGGTTGTTTCCTGGCTGCCGATTATTGACGCGCCTGAAGTTACCGTGGTAGTCGCGGATGTGTTGGATGTGTACACCAGCGTGCCGTTGATGTAGGTGTTACCGTTGATCAATGTATTGCCTTCCAGACGGTTGACATATGTTGCGCCAGCGATGTTCTGTCGGCTGGTGTTATCGCCCCGGTTATTTAACTGCCCGGCCAAGGTGGCAGGATCCATGCTCAGTGTACCTGCGGTGCTCGTGGTGGTAAAACCACTGGCGGTTGCGCCAGAACCCGAGCGCAGACTGGCGGTGCCATTGGCAATGGAAAGAGTGCTGTTGCCGCCCTGAACAGTTGCCGTGGTTGCCGTGTTGGTGTTGCCGATATTGGTAGAAGAAACACCTGCGCCGGTGCCAATGTTATTGATCACAGTTCCTGCATTGGCGGCGCTGGCTGTACCAAAACTGTTGGTCGTCGTGCTGCCAGCAACGCCTGCCGAACCGATGCTGTTGTTGGTTGTACCTGCGCCACCTGCGCCAATGGTGTTAGTTGTCGTGCTGCCAGATACGCCAGCTACACCGGACCCGATGGTATTGGTTACATTGCCGCCGCCACTACTTGAACCAAAAGTGTTGCTGACAGTTCCTGTACTTAAACTACCGGCACCTATTACGTTGGTTACCGCTCCAGTTGCGGAACCACCGGAGCCGAAATTGTTACTTACTGTGCTTGCGGATGTGCCGGCATTGCCGATTATGTTAGTGACCGCGCCGCTGCCTGCTTGTGCATCGCCGAAGTTGTTAGTTACCGCCCCGCCCTGCGTGCCGCCGCTACCGATAGTGGTGGAAGTTGTGCTTCCTGCAACCCCTCCCGTACCTATGGTCGTGCTGGTTGTGCTGCCGTTTGCACCGCCTGCGCCGATTACAGTGCTCGCGGTACTGCCGGAAACGCCGCCTGCGCCAATGTTGGTAGTGGTACTGCTGCCATTGGTTCCAGCAGCGCCGATGCTATTTGATGTTGTACCTGCACCGCCTGTACCGATGGTGTTGTTGGTTACGCTGGTGGACTGGCTGCCGCCGTTACCCATCGTGTTGTTTGTTGTTCCTGCACCACCTGCACCTATCGTGTTTGCAGTCGTGCTGGTAGACAAACCTGAAGCGCCGGAGCCGATAGTGTTTTCGACATTGCCGCCGCCGGTGCTGGAGCCGATATTGTTGGTTACCGCGCCGGTACCAGTGCCTCCGAGACCGAAGTTGTTAGCGACTGTGCCGCTGCTGCTGCTGCCTGAACCGATCGTGTTGCTTACTGTGCTTGTGGATGCGCCGGCATTGCCAATCACGTTAGTGACCGCACCGCTGCCGGCCTGGGCCACACCAAAATTGTTGTTGACCGTACCAGAAAGCGACCCGCCGCCGCCAATATTGTTGTTGATCGTGCCGTTGCCTGTGGAAGTTCCGATGTCGTTTGTGGCCTGT
>SESG01016931.1_pt1 | contig 46248 bp, 38 predicted proteins | sample 3171421 | NCBI WGS metagenome assembly SESG01 (sample SAMN10866946, study PRJNA518727) | freshwater metagenome | biome: subpolar coniferous forest; feature: holomictic lake; material: water; isolation source: holomictic Lake 227, 6 m and 8 m depth | place: Canada: near Kenora, Ontario | collected...
TAGAAGCGCTCCCAGCCGAGCCACTCGAAGAGCGGAACGGCGAACTCGAGGAAGAGGACGGTGGTGTAGCAGGCCACGCACCAGGCGACCTCGAAGAGGACCGACTGGGTGCCGTTGTTGGAGAAGATGCCCACCATGTTCCAGGGCTTCCCCAGGTCGGCGATCAGGCCGATCACCGCCATGAGATAGCCGAGGAAGCCGGTGAGGATGGCGGGGCGCTCGATGGCGTGGAACTCCTCCAGGTTGAAGATCTCCACCGCCGCACCGATGGTGAACCCGCCCGCGGCCAGGGCGATGCCGGTCATCATGTCGAAGCCGATCCACAGGCCCCAGGGCTGCGTCTGGGAGAGGTTGGTGGTGGCCCCGAGGCCGGCGGCGAACCGGTAGACGATCAGCGGCACCCCCACCGCCAGGATGGCGGCGCAGACCACGTTGAAGGGCGTCCAGAGCGATACGAGGTACTCCCGCATCGTCATGCCGAGCAGGATCCGCTCCTGCACCCACGAACCACCCGGTCGGGCCGGTGCCCCTGAGCTAGCCATGGTCGCCTCCCTTGCCGTTGCCCTTGCCGTTGCCCTTGCCATCCCGATGCGAGAACGCCCAGAGACCCATGAGCAGCGGGGGCCAGAGCGTCATCACCACCGGTGGAACTCCCAGCGCTCCCCGGACCAGCCGGGGATAGGAGTTGTCGTTCACGGCCACCTCGAACCCCAGCTTCTCGAAGGTGATGTCGGTGATGTAGAGCCAGTTGGTCCCGCCGGCCTCGTGCTCGCCGTAGATGTGCGGGGTGTACTTGTCGGGGTTGCCGTAGACGCGCCCTCGCGCCTCGGCGATGAGCCGTCCGCGGGTTCCGTAGGTGAGCGCGCCGCTCGGGCAGACGCTGGTGCAGGCCGGTGGCTTCCCCTGCGCCTGCCGACTCGAGCAGAACGTGCACTTGCGGACGACGGGGAGCGCGCTCGCGTACTGGTACTTCGGCACGCTGAAGGGGCAGGCCACCATGCAGTACCGGCAGCCCATGCATTTCGAGCCGTCGTAGGACACCGGGCCAGTTTCCAGCTTGTCGAGCGCGCGAACCGGGCAGGCCGACGCGCAGGCCGGCTCCACGCAGTGCATGCACTGCCGCTTCACGAACCGGGGTGAGCCGTCGGGCTTCTCGGCCCGGAGGACCACGGTGAAGCAGTCCGGTCCGGTGTTCCGGCGGGTGGCGAAGGCCTCCGCGTCGGAGGGAGGGTCCGGGAGCTTGTTGGCCTCGGCGCAGGCGGCCTCGCAGCCCCTGCAGCCGATGCACTTCGTGGTATCGACGAGGACGGAACTCTCGTCCTCCCCGGCCACCGGGATGCCGTCAGCCGCCGGGGTCCTGCCCGGAAGCGCGACGAGCGCCGCGGTTCCCGTGGCTCCTGCGATCTGGAGGAAGTGTCGTCTACCGAGCTTCATGTGCGGGCCCCCTTCTTCTCCTTCGATTCCGCGAGCTCGGTCTCGAGCTCCTCGATGGTGTGCAGCGCGCGAGAGAGCGCCTCCTTGTACAGGGTGCAGGCGCTGAAGCCCTCCCCCTCGCAGGTGGAGGCCGTGGTGATCCGATCGCTCGGGATGAGCTTCTTCTGCGCGGATGCCTGGCAGAACACCATGGTCACTTCGGTGAGGTAGGGGCAGCTCATCGTTCGTTCCTCCCAGCCTTTCCCTTTTCAAGGGGCGGGCCAAGCGGGCTCCATCGGACCCTCGGTGAAATGCGCCCTCTTCACGGATGGTTGGGATGGGGACATCCGGCTCGGGTCGCAGCCCCCCGGATGGGTCCCGATGCGTTTCTCAACGGATGAAAGCGCCACACCGAGGCGCAACCATCCGTGGACACTGACGTTTATGGCGCTGCGTCGCGGGGTGTCGAGAACTTCACCGTTCGTCGAATAACTCGGCACCCGCCCGGGTCGGGGCACTACGCGTCGGGCTCCTCGCCGTCGCGACGGAAGTGGAACTTCTTGATCTTGTTGTAGAGGGTGACCCGGTCGATCCCGAGGAGGCGCGCCGCCTGGCTGACGTTGCCCCCCGTGTGGGAGAGCACCTCGGAGATGTGGCGTTTCTCCACCTCCTCGAGCGAGACCGGCTCGCCGGGGGCGTTCGCCCCCGGTGCACGCGCCGGCGCCGGCGCGAGCCCCAGATCGGACGGCTTCACGACGTCCCCCTGCGCCACCACCGCCCCGCGCTCGAGCACGTTGCGGAGCTCGCGGACGTTCCCCGGCCAATCGTGTGCGAGAAGGGCCGACATCGCCTCCGGCGACACCTTCACCCGCCGCTTCATCTCGGCCTCGAGCCGGTCGAGGAAATGGTCCACCAGGAGCGGGATGTCCTCCTTGCGCTCCCGCAGCGGCGGGAGGGTCACGGGGATGACGTTCAGCCGGTAGAAGAGATCCTCCCGGAACGAGCCGTCGGCCACCGCCTTCTTGAGGTCCTTGTTGGTGGCCGCGATGATGCGGACGTCCACGTCGATGGGCTCGTTGCCCCCGACCCGGGTGAACTTCCGCTCCTCGAGGACCCGGAGCAGGTCGAGCTGGAGCTTGGGCGAGATGTCGCCGATCTCGTCCAGGAAGAGCGTCCCGCCCGCGGCCATCTCGAACTTTCCCTTCCGGCGCGCGTTCGCCCCGGTGAAGGAGCCCTTCTCGTGGCCGAAGAGCTCGCTCTCGAGCAGGGTCTCCGTGAGGGCGGCGCAGCTCATCGCCACGAAGGGCCCCCCGGCCCGCGGACTCTCCTCGTGGATGGTCCGGGCGAGAACCTCCTTGCCGCTTCCGCTCTCCCCGAGCACCAGGATGGTGGAGTTGGAGCGGGCCGCCACCTGGGCCAGCTCGAAGACCCGCTGCATGGCGGGGCTCTTCGAGACCAGGTCCCGGAAGCGGTGCTCCTTCTTCAGCGCCTTTCGCAGCACCGCGTTCTCGCGGACCAGGCTCTGCTGGGCCACCACCTTCTGCATGAGGATGGAGAGCTCCTCGGGGTCGAAGGGCTTCACGAGGTAGTCGAAGGCGCCGAGCTTCATGGCGGTGACGGCGGTGTCCACCGTGGCGTAGGCCGTCATCATGATGACGGCCGCCTCCGGCTGGAGCTTGCGGGCCTCCTCGAGCACCTGGAGGCCATCCATGCCGGGCATCTTGAGATCCACGAGCATCACGTTCCAGCGATCGCCCTTCATCAGCTCGACGGCGGCGCGCCCGTCCGGCGCGTTCTGGACGTGGAATCCGTCCTCGTGGAGCCAGCCGCCCAGCGACTCGCGGACGATCTCCTCGTCGTCGACCACCAGCACCCGGGTGTTCTCTCCGCTCATCTCGCCTCCCCACCGCTGCGCATCACGCGTCCGCGGCACGTCGTGCAGAACTCGCCCCGCTTCTTGTCCACGTCCCTCGCGCCGGACGAGCGCCCCATGACACATCCCGGGCGGTCGCAGTGGACCAGCCCGAAGCAGTGGCCGAGCTCGTGGACGGACTCCTTGGCCAGCCGCTCCAGCGCCACGCGCGGGTCGGGGAGACCCGGCTCGCCGAGCCGTGCGCTGGAGACCACGGCCGCCCGCCCGCCCAGTTGCGCCTCGCCGAAGACGAAGGTGAGGATGGGGATGAAGAGGTCCTGGTCGGTCACCGCGAGCACCAGACCCGGCGGCCCGGACTGGACGAGCCACGCCAGGATCCGCGATGTGGACCACTGCTTGCGCCGGGCGTCGTAGGCGTCCGGGGGGCGGGCCGGGTCGTCCCAGACGGCCACGGGGAGGCCGATGGCTCGCCCCAGGTGGAGCTGGAGGTGCTCGAGGGTCCGGGGCCCGGGGTCCTTCTCGCCGATCCACCACAGGTGTATGGCCTCCACGTCACGATCCGTGCGAGGCGGGGACGCGGATGGTGAACCGGGTCCCCTTCCCCGGCTCGCTCTCCACCGTCACCTTCCCCTTGTGCCGCTCGACGATCCCGTAGACCACCGAGAGGCCGAGTCCGGTGCCCTTCTCCTTCGTGGTGAAGAAGGGGTCGAAGATCTTCAGCATCAGCTCCTTCGGGATGCCCGGGCCGTCGTCCTGGAAGACCATCTCCACGGCGTCGTCCTCCGGGAGCGGCCGGGTGGTGATGCGCAGCCGCCCTCCCTTGCCCATGGCCTCGACGGCGTTCATGACGATGTTGACGAAGGCCTGCCGGAGCTGGCCGAAGTCGCCCAGGACCAGCGGAACCCGGGCCAGATCCTTCTCCACCACCACGCCCACCATGGCGATCTGGTTCGCCACGAGCTGCAGGACCTCGTCGAGGACGTGGTTCACGTCTACGGGCTTGAGCGCCAGCGGCCGCTCCCGGGCGAAGTCGAGCAGGTTGCGCACGATGGCCGTGCAGCGCTCCGTCTCCCGCTGCACGAGCGCCAGCTGCTTCACGAGGGTGCGCCGCTCCACCTCGCCGACCGGCCCGTGCTCGATGGTCCGGATCATGAGCTTCGCGAAGGTGAGGATCCCGGCCAGCGGATTGTTGATCTCGTGGGCGATGGAGGCCGAGAGCTTGCCGAGCGAGGAGAGCTTCTCGGTGCGGACGAGCGTGTCCTGGGCTGCCCGCAGCTCGCTGGTGCGCTCCTCGACCTTGTGCTCCAGCTGCTCGTTCAGCGCCTCCAGCTCCCCCTCGACCCGTGCGAGCGACCGGGTCATCTCGTTGAAGGAGGCCGCCAGCAGCCCGAGCTCGCCGCGGAAGTCCACGTGCAGCTCGGTGCCGAGATCGTCGTGGGCCACCCGCCGCGTGGCCTGCACGAGCGCCTCCACCGGGCGCACCACCCGGTGGGAGGCCACCCACCAGAACACCGAACCGAGCAGGAGGGCGAGGAGGGCCGTGACGAGGAGGCTGACCCGGCGGAAGGTGAGCAGATCGTGGTCGACGGAGGCGAGCGACACGCCCGTGTCGAGGACCCCCAGGACCTGGGCGGTTCGCGGGTGGGCGTGGCAGGCGGCGGTGGTGCAGTCGGGGCTCGACCGGATGGGGGTGACGATGGAGAGGACGCGACCCTGCTGCCCCTCGTAGACCCGCGCCCGGAGCGCGTCGATGGGGACGGTGAGGTTCTCGTTCTCCCCGTGGCAGGCGTTGCATCCCTCGGCCCGCTTGTCGACGAGCTGGCCGCGCTCGCCCCCCACCGTGGAGAAGGTGATCCGCCCCTCCTTGTTGATGATCCGGACGTGCGCGATCTGCCCCTGGCGGCCGACGTTGTCGATGATGGAGTAGGCGTCGCTCCGCTCGTCCTTCAGCATGGCGTGCCGGATCGACGCGGCCACGGTCTCCGAGACGAGTGCGGTGGCCGCCGTCGCGCTGGCGATCCGCTGCCTCGAGATGGTCGTCTCCACCACGGCGAAGGCGACGATCGAGGCCACCACGAGCGCCGCCACCACGCCGAGGAGCTGGGTGGAGATCCGATCGCGCCAGGGGATGGAGTCGAGCGCCGAGCGATCGTGGCCGTGGCCCGACGCGCCACCGGGTTTCGACCCGCTCGTCCTTCCCGCTTCCTGCAACCGTGCCTCCCGGCAATCGCGATCCGCCACGAGCCTACTCCCCTCGCGGGAAACGTCCATCGCCGTTTCGTCATCCCAGGTAGGGCTTCGATTTCCGCCCCTCGCCGCGCCGGGTTACACATCGCGCATGCACGCCGTCCTGCTCATCCGCTGCCCGGACCGCCCCGGCATCGTGGCCACCGTTTCGACCTTCCTCTTCCGGCACGGCGCCAACGTCGTGGACCTCGACCAGCACAGCACCGAGGAGGCGCCGGGCACCTATTTCATGCGGCTCGAGTTCCAGGTGGAGGGACTGGATATCCCGCTCCCCGACCTCGGCCGCGCCTTCGGCGACGAGGTGGCCACGCCGATGGGGATGGAGTGGCGCCTCGCCAGCCATGCGGAGCGGAGACGGGTGGCCGTGCTCGTCTCCCGGCACGACCATGCGATGCTCGACCTGCTCTGGAACTGGAGACGGGGCGACCTGCGCGCCGAGATCCCGCTCGTCCTCTCCAACCACCCCGACCTCCGGCCCTCCGTGGAATCCTTCGGGGTCCCCTTCCTCCACGTCCCGAACGACCGGGCCAACCGGGAGGAGGCGGAGACCCGCATGCTCGAGGCGCTCGAGGGGCGCGTCGACCTCGTGGTCCTCGCCCGCTACATGCAGGTCCTCTCCCCGCGGTTCGTCGAGCGCTACGCGGGGCGCATCATCAACATCCACCACTCGTTCCTGCCCGCCTTCGCCGGCGCCGATCCGTACCGGCAGGCCTACGACCGGGGCGTCAAGATCGTCGGGGCCACCGCCCACTACGTCACCGCCGAGCTCGACCAGGGTCCCATCATCGACCAGGACGTCGCCCGCGTGAGCCACAAGGACTCGGTGGAGGATCTCCGGGCGCTGGGGCGCGATCTGGAGCGGCGGGTCCTCTTCCGGGCCGTCCGGTGGCACTGCGAGGACCGAGTCCTCGTCCACGGCAACAAGACGATCGTGTTCGCCTGAGGATCTACGGCGGCGGATTCAGGTCGTCATCCCGGCCCGGCTCCACCCGGGGGGTACGCCCCGTCGTGAGCCAGGAGGCGAGCACGGCCAGGCTCAGGATCCCCAGCACCACCAGGAGGGACACGGCGGCGGGAACCTTCACCCAGCGCACCACGACCATCTTGACGCCCACGTAGATGAGCACCGCCGAGAGGCCGGGGCGCAGGTAGACGAAGCGACCCACCATCTCGGCCAGCAGGAAGTAGAGCGCCCGGAGTCCGAGGATGGCGAAGATGTTGGACGTGAAGACGATGAACGGGTCGGAGCTCACCGCGAAGACGGCCGGGATCGAATCCACCGCGAAGGCGACGTCGGCGAACTCGATGGCGACGAGCGCGAGGAGGAGCGGCGTGGCCCGGATCCGTCCGTCCTCCCGGACCAGGAAGGCGTTGCCGCGCAGGCCGTCCGTCGTGGGGAGCACGCGACGGACCCGATCGAGGATGCGCCTGCCCCCCGCGCCCGGGTCCTCCTCCTGCGCCCAGAGCTTCCACCCGGTGTAGACGAGGAAGGCCCCGAGCACGTAGGTGAGCCACTGGAAGCGCTCGAGGAGCGAGATCCCGCCCACGATCATGACGGCGCGCAGGATGAGCGCCGAGAGGATCCCCCAGAAGAGCACCCGGTGCTGGAGCTGGCGCGGGATGCCGAGTGTCCCGAAGAGGACGACGAAGACGAAGAGGTTGTCGACCGAGAGCGACTTCTCCACCACCCAGGCGGTGAGGAACTCCTGCCCGCGCGCCCTCCCGCCGAGGACGAAGACGCCGGCGCCGAAGAGGAGCGCGAGCGCGATCCACATCGCGCTCCAGCCCAGCGCCTCCCGGGTTCCGACCACGTGGTCCCGGCGGTTGAGGATCCCCAGGTCGAGCGCGAGCATCCCGAGCACGAAGGCCAGGAATCCGACCCAGAGGATGGGCGTGCCGATCGAGGTCATCCGTGCACCAGCCGCGGTCATACCACGGGGTCCCGGATGGGGCTGCCCGGGGCACGCAGGTGACGGCGACCGATGGCGGCGAATGCAACTAACGGTTTGGCCGTCTCCGGGACCTCCTGGGGTCACGACACACCTGAGGAGATTCCAGATGCCCCCGCGATACGACCGCCGCACAGCACTTCGCCCGCTTCTCGCCGCCCTGGCCCTGGCAGGAGCCCTCGCTGCCTGTGGCGGCAGTGGCACGAGTTCGGGCGACACTCCCGTCACCTACAACGACCTGGCCGTCCCTCCCCTCCTGACCGGAACGACCTCGGGAGGCGTCACCACCTTCGACCTTGCGCTGGCCGCGTCCACGAAGCAGCTGAAGCCAGGGGCCAAGACGGAGACCTACGGGTTCAACGGTGCCGACTTCTGGGGCCCGACCCTGGTCCTGAACCGTGGCGACCCGGTCCGGATGAACGTGCGCAACGACCTCGCGGAAGAGACCACGGTCCACTGGCACGGGCTCCTCCTGCCCGGGAGCGCGGACGGCGGACCTCACCAGGTCGTCATGCCCGGCGCCACGTGGCTGACCCCTGCCTTCCCCGTGAAGAACCGGGCCGCCACCTACTGGTACCACCCGCACATGCACATGATGACGCAGAAGCAGCTCACCCTGGGCGCCGGGGGGCTCATCATCGTCCGGGACGCGGAGGAGGCCGCCCTCCCGCTCCCCAGGACCTACGGAGTGGATGACATCCCGCTCGTGCTCACCAGCCGGCGATTCACCACGACGAGCGGGGTCGCCAACCAGTTCCAGTACACGACCATCGCCTACGGCGACTACCTGCTCGCGAACGGAACGATGAACGCCCAGGTGAGCCTCCCACGACAGGTCGTGCGCCTGCGCATCCTGAACGGGGAGATCGAGCGCGGCTACAACCTCGGCTTCAAGGACGGCCGGACATTCCAGGTCATCGGCGGTGACGGTGGGCTGCTCGCCGCGCCGGTCCCGGTGACCCGCCTCGTCCTGGTGCCGGGCGAACGCTACGAGATCCTCGTCGACCTCTCCGGCGACACCGTGGGCAGCACACTCGATCTCCAGTCCTTCAACGGGCCGGGCTCCGGCCTCGCCTTCGGGTTCGCTGGCTACGAGAACGCCACGTCGGGGGAGTTCGGCAGCCTCCTCAACTACCGGACCTTCGACGTGCTGCACGTCCGCGTTGCCGCGGCCAGGTCCGGCGGCGTCACCGCCCTCCCCGCGACCCTGGTGAGCAGCACCTACCCGAGCGTGGGCGACGTGAGCCGGTCGCGAACGGTCAACATCACCGCAGATGGGCCGGGGGCTCCGTTCACCTTCGACGGGCTCGGCTTCGACATGGACCGGATCGATCAGTTCGTGACGGCAGGCGCCACCGAGTCATGGACCATCACGGCCGGGACGATCTTCAGCCATTCGTTCCACATCCACGGAGTGCAGTTCAAGATCCTGGCGCGCAACGGCAGCGCGAGCGCCGTCGGCAGCCACGAGCAGGGATGGAAGGACACGGTCTACCTGCCCATCCGGGAGGCGGCCACCTTCATCGCCCGGTTCGACGAGACGGCCGATGCCTCGTTCCCGTTCATGTACCACTGCCACATGGTGAACCATGAAGATGGCGGGCTCATGGGGCAGTTCACGGTCCACTGACCCCAGGTACCCGAAGAGCTTGTTCCGTGGAAAACACCCGTCGGCCCGATTAAAAGGAGCGAATGCTTACCCAGAGATTCCTGCAACTTAACCTGCTGGGGGCCGAGTGGGTGAACTGGCTCCTCGTCCTCCTCTCCCTGGTGGGCGTCGCCATCACCATCGACCGGGTCCTCCTCTACGTGCGGACCCGGGAGCGTTTCGGCGCCCTCCAGACGGGGCTCCAGGATGCGCTTCGCCGCAACGACCTCGCAGCAGCCCAGGCACTCGTGCGGAGCGACTCGCTCATTCGCAACGTCCTGCGCGCCGGGCTCGATGCCGTGGGCCGTGGCGCCCGGGACCCCAAGGCGGTCGAGGAGGAGATGCTCGCGGCGCTGGCAGCCGAGCGGTCCCGCTACGACGCCCGCGTGGCCTGGCTCACCACCATCGCCAACATCGCACCGCTCGTGGGGCTGCTCGGGACCATCATCGGGGTCGTCGGGGCCTTCTACGGACTCGGCCAGGCGGGCACGACCCAGTCGGCCGGCAATCCCCAGGTGATGTCCTCCATCGCCGAGGCGCTCGCCTCCACCGCCTTCGGGATCTTCGTGGCCGTGCCGGGAGTGGTCACCTACAACATCCTCCGCGCCCACATGGCGGGACGCCTGCGCGAGGCCGAGTCCCTCATGCGGGAACTGCTCGCCAATCTGGGTCGGCTCGAGGCATCGGAGGAGACTCCGTGAACATGGGGGGATTCGGGCCCGACCCGGCCGACGAACTGGTCACGGGGGTGAACATCACCCCCATCGTGGACGTGGCGCTCGTGCTCCTCGTCGTCTTCCTCGTCACCTCCTCCCTCATCGTCTCCAAGAGCATCCAGGTGGAGGTGCCAAGGGCCGCCACGGCTTCCGAGAGCGCGGTCGGACTGCTCGCGCTGGTGGTGGCCGCCTCCGGGGAACTCTACGTGAACGGGCAGCCCGCGCGGGTCGACGACATCCCTCGGGCGGTGGCCGAGGCCCGCAAGCGGCTCGATCCCGGGCAGAAGCTCTCGGGGTTCGTCTCCGCCGACGTCTCCGCCCCGTACGGTCGCTTCGCCGAGGTCGTGGACCGTCTGCGCCAGGAGGGCGTGACCGAGATCGCGCTCGACACGAAGCCCATGGAGTCCCCCCGGAAGTGAATCGGGTCTCCCACACCGGCGTGCAGGGCTGGGCCATCGCGTTCGCCCTGTACGCGTCCTTCCTCGCCTGGGTCGCGCTCGCTCCGCCCGCGCGCCGGAACCGACCCCGTCCGGCGCCGACCCGGGTGACCCTCGTGGAGTCCCGCCCGGAGCCGGCCCCGCCGCCGGCCCCGGAACCTCCGCGCAAGATGGAGGTCGTGAAGCGAACCACGAAGGATCCGGTCGCGCCGGCGCCGCTCCTCCCCACGCCGCCGTCGGCCGCACCTCCACCCCCGGTCGCGCCGCGCCGCTTCGCGGTCTCCCTGGAGGGCACCGTCCCGGGGGGCGGAATCGCCGTCCCCACGGCGGCGCCCGGCACCGCCCCGGCGCTCCGCGCCACCCCGGGAGGCACGAGCGATCGGCCCGACGCCCCGGCCTACTCGATCGAACCCGATACGGGGCCGAGCCTCCTCGCCCAGCCCGACGCGGCGGAGATGCGCGCCCTCTATCCCGACGCCGCCCGGAGGGCTGGCCTCGAGGGGGATGTCCGGCTCGAGTTGCAGATCTCGGCCAGCGGCGAGGTCACCGGCTCGCGCGTCGTGCGGTCCGGCGGCAGCGGGTTCGACGAGGTTGCCCAGCGGCTCGTGCGTCGATTCCGCTTCCGTCCCGCGACCCGCGGCGGCAAGGGCGTTCCCGCCACCGTTCCCTGGACCTACAAGTTCCGTCTCGAGGGGTGAATCGAATGAGGCGAATCCGCCATGCCGCCAGAATCCTGCCGCTCCTGCTGCTCCTCGCGTCGATGCCCGCGGTGGGGCAACAGCAGCAGGCCCCGGCGGCGCCGCCACCCGAGCCCACCCTCGCCGCCCCCCCGAAGCTGAAGGAGCTCGTGCCCGCCGACGTGCCTCGGGGAACGAAGTTCCCGTCACCGGAGGTGGTGGTGGTCCTCTCCCTCGAGGTGACGGCCGACGGGAAGGTCGATCGCGCGTCGATCGAGACCGGCGCCGGCGAACCCTTCGACTCCGCCGCGCTCTCCGCGGCACGTCGATTCGACTTCGAGCCGGGGCGGCTCTCCACGGGCGAACCGGTTCCGGTCACCGTCACCTTCCGCCTTCGCATCCAGGAGCCGGCGGCCCCTCCCCCTGCGCCTTCCCGCCTCACGGGGTACCTGCTCGAGCGGGGCTCGCGCCTGCCCATCCCCAACGTGCCTGTGACCGTCCGTGCGGGCGACCGGGTCGTGGCAACCACGTCCACGGACGGCTCGGGACGATTCCAGGTCGAGGTGCCGGCCGGGGAGTTCACCCTCTCGGCGAGCCCCCCCGACCACCAGCGTCTCGACCTCCTCGTGAAGACCGCACCCGGCGAGGTGCGCGAGGAGAACTACCTCCTCGAGTCGGCCGGCGGGGCCAACGAGACGGTGGTGAGCGCGTCGGCCATCCAGCGGGAGGTGATGAAGGAGGTCCTCACGGCGCAGCAGGTGTTCAACGTGCCCGGCTCGGCCGGCGACACGCTGAAGGCGGTGCTGAACCTGCCGGGAGCCGCCCGGGCTCCCTTCGGCGCCGGCCTGCTCGTGCTGCGCGGTTCGGCCCCCGGCGACAGCAAGGTGTTCCTCGAGTCGCAGCAGATTCCGCAGCTCTACCACTTCGGCGGAATCCGCAGCACCTACGCCCCTGCCTTCCTCTCCTCGGTGGAGTTCGTGCCCGGCAACTTCTCGGTGGACTACGGCCGCGCCCAGGGCGGCATCATCGACGTCCGGGTCCGCGACCCCCGGCAGGACGGATTCCACGGCCAGGCCGACGTGAACCTCTACGACGTGGGGGTCGAGATGGAAGGGGGCCTCGGCGGAGGCTGGTCGCTCGGCGGCGCCTTCCGCCGCTCCTGGATCGACACCGTTCTCCCGATCTTCCTGCCCAAGGACGCGAACCTCTCCTTCAGCAGCGCGCCCCGCTTCTACGACTTCCAGTTCATCGCCACCTGGGCCCCGGACGCCAGTCAGAAGCTGCGGATCATCTTCTACGGCTCGATGGACCGGCTCGTGGCGCTCCTGTCCCAACCCCAGCGCGACCCCACCATCACCGGCCAGCTCGACGCGCGAGTCTCCTTCTACAACCTGCAGGGCGAGTACATGAACGTCCTCTCCTCCCGCCTCCGGCAGGATACGTCGCTCGTGGTGGGGTTCCAGGAGATCCAGACCCAGATTGGCCCGCAGTACTTCTTCAACCTGAACCTGGAGCGGCTCTCGCTGCGGAGCACCTGGACCTACGGCTTCTCCCCCCAGTGGGAGCTCCGGGGCGGCTTCGACGGCGAGGCGGCCAAGGCCAGGATCTCGGTCAACGTGCCGAGCTCGACCGGCCCCAACCCGCTCCCCCCGTCGTCGCTCCCCCAGATCGGCGCCCAGATCACCACCTGGATCTACTCGCCGGCCTTCTTCGCCGAGCTCCGCTGGGCCCCGATCCCCAACTTCTCGATCCTGCCGGGCATCCGCGCCAACTGGTTCTCGGAGATCAACCAGTGGGCGGTGGACCCGCGGCTGCTGGCGCGCTGGGAGGTGGTGCCCGGCAGCGTGGTGAAGGGCGCCGTCGGCATGTACCAGCAGGCACCCAATCCACAGAAGAGCAACTCGGTGACCGGCAACCCGTACCTGCTCCCGGAGCAGAGCCTCCAGGCCAGCGTGGGGCTGGGGCAGAAGATCGTGGAGGGGGTCAGCCTCGACCTCACCGGCTTCTACAAGTGGCTCAGCCAGCAGGCCATCGCGAACCAGACCTCGGCCTACAGCCCGACCGCGCCCCGCTACACGAGCGACGGAACCGGCAAGATCTACGGCCTCGAACTGCTCCTCAAGGTGGCCATCGGGGACAGCTTCTCCGGCTGGGTCGCCTACTCCTACCAGCGCTCGCTCCGCACCGACCCGCCGTACGGACAGGTGCCGTTCGACTTCGACCAGCCCAGCAACCTCACCGTGCTCGGCACCTACCAGCTCGGTCGAGGCTGGTCGGCGGGGGGGCGCTTCCGGCTCGTCTCGGGCAATCCCTACACACCGGTGGTGAACTCGGTCTTCGACTCGGCCACCGGCGTCTTCGTTCCCGTGTACGGCGACAACAACGCCGACCGGCTCGCCACCTTCTGGGCCCTCGACCTTCGCATCGACAAGGTCTGGACCTTCAAGGACTGGACGCTCACCCTCTACCTCGACTGCCAGAACGTGACCAACCGCAAGAACCAGGAGGGCTGGACGTACAACTACGACTACGCGGACAAGACTCCGACCACGGGTCTTCCCATCCTGCCCATCCTCGGCCTGAAGGGAGAGTGGTGATGAACCGCACCCTCGCCGTCCCGCTGCTCGCCATCCTCCTCGCGGTGGCCGGCTGCAAGAATGACTTCTCCCCCCAGAGCGACCTGCTCGATCTTCGGGTGCTGGCCCTCGTGGCCAGCCCACTCGACGTCACCCCCTCGGCCGGGACCGTCACCATCCGTCCGTTCTCCTACGTGCCCCCGGGCTCCCCCACTCCGCTCGTGGAGTGGACCTTCTGCCCGCTCAGCGTGGGCGCCGTGACGGCCTACGCCTGCGCCATCCCCGCCTGCGAGACGAGCTCGCTCGATCCCGCCGAGCACTGGCTCCGGGTCGGCTCCGACGGGACCCTCACCGCCAGCCCTGCCGCGATCATCGACGGGAAGTGTCCCCAGCTGCGGCTCGCCGCCGCCCAGGGGGCATTCCAGTCGGTCTTCCGATTCCGGATCACCATCGGCTCGGAGACCCGGGATGCCATCCTCCAGCTCCCGGTCTGGCTCCTCCCCCCGCCCAGCGGCTGGGAGCCGAACCTGCCTCCGGTGATCCTGGAGGTCCGCATCGGCGGGCGACCGGCCGCGAGCCCACCCCCACTTCCCGTGAACGGCGCGCTGCCGGTCGAGCTCATCATCGATCCGGCCAGCGTGCAGACCTACGTCGACGCGGCCGGGGTCGCCCAGACCGAGACCATGACCGGCTACTACTACACGGACGCCGGCACCTTCGACAAAGGCGTCCTCACGGGAACCGACACCACGAGCCAGCTCCAGGGGATCGGCATCCCGGCCACGCGGACCTCGGCCCAGGTGTGGGTGGTGGCGCTCGACCTCCGCGGCGGTCAGGCGGTGGCGGGCCCGTTCACGGTTCCGATCGGGCCGTAGTAGCCTCCCCTCCATGCCCATCGTGAAGGTCTACAGCAAGAAGGTCTGCCCGTACTGCGTCCGCGCCAAGGCGCTCCTCGACCGCAAGGGGGTGGTCTACGAGGAGATCGACGCCGAGCACGACCCGGACCTCCGCAGCTGGCTCGTCGAGGCCACCGGACAGCGCACGGTCCCGCAGATCTTCGTGGACGGCCGCTCCCTGGGCGGGTTCTCCGACATCGACGCCCTCGACCGGGAGGGGAAGCTCGACCCCATCCTTCGCGGCGAGGGCTGACCGGCGCCCTCAGGTTTCCATCCCCTCCTCCCGCCGCTCCGCGCTCTCCCGCCGGAGCACGCGCGGCTCGACGGCCGCGAGCAGGAGCGGGAGTGCGAGGGCGAGCACCCCGGAGAAGAGGGCGACGCGCCACATCCCCACCAGCCTCCCCCCCTCGCCCGTCGCGAGCAGCACCGAGGAGAGGAGCGCCCCGGCTGCCGAGGCCAGGTGCTGGACCGCCGACTGGGTGGACTGGAATCGGGCCCGCTCGGATGCACGCGGCACGCGGGAGGCGAGCGTGGAGAGGGCCGGGTTCCGCATCGAGTTCGCCAGGATGAAGAGGACGAAGAGGGTCCAGGCCGGGAGCAAGGGAACGGGCGGAGCGAAGTCGAGCCCCAGGTTGGCGAGCAGGAAGAGCGTACCCGCCGCGGCCGTGCGCGGCGCTCCGAACCGGTCGATGGCGCGCCCGACGATGCGCAGCACCGCGAAGGAGAGGACGCCGCCGGCCATGTAGAGGAACCCGAGCTGGTCGCGGGGCAGCCCCGCGTTGAACTGGAGGAAGGTGGCCAGGTTGGGGACGATGGCGAAGGTGGCCGCCATGGTCGTGGCGGTCGCCGAGAGGCTGAGCAGCGCGGCCGGCTCGCGCAGGAAGGCGTAGCCCCGCGACGCGGAGGCGCCGGCGTGCGCCAGGTGCCCCCGCATGGTCGGCATGAGGAACAGGGCTCCCGCGGCCACGAAGGCGCCCATGCCAGCGACCGCGAGGAAGGGGGTCCGCCACCCGCCGACCTGCGCCAGCCAGAGCCCCGCGGGCACGCCGACGACCGTGGCCACCGAGAAGGCGCCCATGACGAGCCCCATGGCCCTCCCACGCCGCTCGGGCGGGACGGTGTCGGCCACGATGGCGAAGGAGAGCGAGGTGGCCGGGCCGCCGAAGAGTCCCGCAGCGACCCGCGCCAGGAGCAGCGTGCCGAGCCCGGTCGAGAATCCGGCCGCGGCCGTGGCGACCACCAGCCCCGCCATCGACACCGCGAGCGCGCGGCGTCGCTCGAACCGATCGAGGAAGCTCGACCCCACGGCACCGGCTGCCGCAGCGGCCAGCGTGTAGCTCCCGGTGACGAGCCCGAGCCGGTTCATGGGGATGCCGAGCGCCAGCGCGAAGTCGGGGCCAAGCGGCACGACCATGACGAAGTCGAGCACGTTGACGAACTGCACCGCCGCGACGAGCAGCAGGATCGTGCGCTCGCTGCGCCCGGGACCGCTCAAATCCGTTCCGGCACGGCCCCGGCTTCGACGAGCTGGAGCCACCCGCGGAGTTCCTGGAACGTGACCACGCGCGCACCGTACGGGACCCAGGCCGGCCAGGGGCCCGAGCCTCCGAGAGCGAGATGAACCTCGCCGGCACGGCAGATGGCGCCGAGCCTCTCGGTCTGCGCCAGCAGGTCGCCGGGCTCGGCCACGGCGCTCGCCGAGACCGCCACCGCGTCCACGCTGCCGCTCGCCACATGGGCCACGATCTCGGAGAGCGGCAACCGCCGCCCGGCCCAGAGGACCGGCCAGCCCTGCTCGCGGACCACGATCTCGGCGAGGGAGAGCCCGAGCGTGTGCTCCTCGTTCTCGGCGGTGGTCATGAGCAGGCGCGGAGCCCCGGGCCGGACCGGCATCTGGTCGGACACCCGGGCCAGCGCGCGCTGGAGCCTCTCGGTCGCGAGATGCTCCTCCAGGATGGAGAGGGTTCCCTCCGTCCAGCGCTCCCCGATCTCCTCGAGCACCGCGGCGAGCGACTCGGAGACCTTCCACCACGCGCCCTGGCGCGCCCGTTCCGCGTAGAGCGTGGCGAGGAGCTGGTGCGATTCACCCTCGGCGAGGAGGAGTTCGAGCCAGACCTCGACATCGGGCCCGGCGGCGGGCTGGATCTCCCCCGTCTGGTCCTTGCGGAAGCGCTCCACCTCGACCGGGTCGAAGCGCGGCTGGCGACCCACCTTCCGGGCGCATCGCAGCAGGCCGAGGTCGGCCCAGCGCTTCACGGACCCGGGTGTGACCCCCAGGATCCGGGCCACCTCCGCACTGGTGAGGAGCTTCTGATTCATCGAGGGGGGAATTGTCGAAATTGGCGTTTCGTTTCAAGGGATTCGACAGGAAAAAGGCCGGAGAGGCTGGAACGGCCTCGCCCCTTGCCCGGGCCCCTGCCCCATCGAGTAGTATTCGCGCCCTTGTTCGCCCCACTCGACAGGATGATGCTCACCTTCATCGCCTTCCTGGCGGTGGTGGCCGCGGCCGTGCACCCGGAATCGCTCCATTTCCTGGTGCTGCTCGGGCTCATGGCGCTGGCGTTCGTCGGCGCTGCCCTCTGGGGACGCCGATCCGAGCTCGGCCGGGTGGCCCACGCCTTCATGCCCCTGCCGATCGTGGTGACCATCTTCAACGTCGCGGGGCCCCTCATCGGCGAGCTCAACCCGGCCCGCTTCGACGCCACCATGGCGGCCATCGACGCGAGCTGGTTCGGGCCGCTCGTCCCGGCCTGGCGCCACCTGCTCGGCCGCCCCACCTGGCTCACCGACGGGGCGTCCCTCTTCTACGTGAGCTACTACTTCATCCCCTTCGGCATGTGCATCGCCCTCTGGGTGCAGCGCCGATGGAAGGACTTCGACGACCTGGCCTTCGGCCTCATCACGACGCTCCTGCTCTCCTACATCGGCTACTTCCTCGTGCCCACCACGGGGCCCCGGGTTCCCACGGAGCTGGAGCTGCAGGTGCTCGGAGGCGGGACCTTCAGCGCGCGGGTCCGGGACTTCCTCCGCGCCGCCGAGGTGAACCAGCTCGACGCGTTCCCGAGCGGCCACACGGCCCTCTCGCTCGTGTACCTGGGGTATGGCTGGCGCCTCTTCCCCTCCTGGAAGATGCGCGTCCCGCTCGCCATCTCGGTGGTGGGGATCATCTTCGCGACCGTCTACCTGTCGCTCCACTACGCCATCGACCTCCTGGCCGGGGCGCTGCTCGCAGCCTCCATCCCGCTCGCGGTGCGCGGTCTCCGGCGCATCTACGGCCAGGGGGGGACGGCCGAGAGCCTGTCGATCCGCCCGGAAGACGGCTAGACGTTCGAGGTTTCCGGGAAGACGAGCCCCTCCCGGAAGGTGGGGTGGCGGAGCTCGAACCCGAGTTCCGCCCGGGATCGGTCGCCGAGGATGCGCCGGTCGGCCAGGCGCGTCGAGGGCGCCCCCTCCGGGCGCTCGGGAACCGGGATGCCGAGCCGCTCCGCGACCCACCGGATGAGTTCCCTCCTGCGCACCGGCTCCGCGTCGGTGGCGTGGTAGACGCGCCCCGCGCCGCCCCGCTCCAGTGCGGCCAGCACCGCGGCCACGGCGTCGTCCCGGTGGAGGAGGTTGAGCCAGGCTCCATCTCCCGGCCCGAGCGCCATCTGTCCGCCGCGCACCCGCTCGACGAGCCAGTTCCGGCCCGGCCCGTAGAGTCCGGAGAGGCGCAGCACCAGGCTCCGCAGGCCCGGCGCCGCGGCCTCCCGGACCAGCCGCTCGGCCTCGCAGAGAACCTCCGCGGCCTGGCTCGCGGGCATGGGCTCGGTCTCCTCGTCCACCTCTCCGCCGTCCCGCTGGCCGAAGACGCCGGTCGAGCCGGTGTAGACGAACGCCACCGGCCTCCCGGAAGCGCGGACCGCGTCGAGCAGGGTCCGGTTCGCCTCCAGGTAGGCCCGCCGGTAGGCCTCCGGGGAGTCCGCGGAGGAGGACTGGCAGGCGACCACGGCGTCGAGGTCCCGGGGGAGCCGCTCCGCCGAGGCCGGGGCGGCGAGGTCGAGCCCCAGGACATTCACTCCCAGTGAATTGAGCCCGGACGCCCGCGACGGGTCGCGGCGCACCGCCGTCACCCGGTGCCCGCCGGCCGCGAGTTCCCGCGCGACCGCCGATCCGAGCCAGCCCGCTCCGGCCACCAGTACGTGCATGGGCATGTTCGGGCCGGGGGGCGCGCCGCCCGGCGCTACCGCGGCATCCCCTCGACGACCACCCGGTCGCTCTGCTCCGGGAGCCGCTCCTCGACCAGGTCGATCATGTGCCCCGACCGCCGCGCCTTGGTCTCCAGGTAGAAGCGGTTGTACTCGTTGGGCGGGATGACGTGGGGGATGCGTCCCGAGACCGTGACTCCGTGCTGGGTGAGCTGCCGGATCTTGTCGGGGTTGTTGGTCACCACCCGGACCGACCGCATCCCCAGGCTCCGGATCATGTGGGCCGCCACCGCGTAGTCCCGCTCGTCGTCCCGGAAGCCCAGCGCCTGGTTCGCCTCCACCGTGTCGAGCCCCTGCTCCTGGAGCGCGTAGGCGCGGATCTTGTTCAGGAGCCCGATGCCCCTCCCCTCCTGGCGCAGGTAGAGGAGCACCCCCCGCCCTTCCCGCTGGATGGTCCGGAGCCCCTCGGTGAGCTGGTCGCGGCAGTCGCAACGGAGCGACCCCATCACGTCGCCCGTCAGGCACTCGGAGTGAAGGCGGACGGCGACGTCCTCGCCGCCCACCACCTCGCCGTGAACCATGGCCACGTGCTCCTTGCCGTCCCGGTTGTTCCAGAAGCCCACCAGCCGGAACCGTCCGAAGCGCGTCGGAAGCTCGGCCACCGCGACGACGCGGACGCAGACCCGGGAGGGCCCGAACCCATCGCACTCGTGATCGCGATCGCGAGCCACCAGTGATCGAAGCGCATCCTGCACCGCCACGCTCATGAAACCTCCGGGGCGGCGAGGCGCCGCCCGAGCTCCCTACCCGATACCCAGGCCGCCTCCACGCCGCCACCCGGCGCGAAGCGATCCCCGCAAAAGCCCACCGACCCTCCCGAGGGCAGCCGGACGAGGATCGGGCCGGCGAGCTCGGAGGCGAGGTCGCTGCGGGCGAAGCGCCACCGGTGGGCGTGGTGGGCCACCGGATGTCCGGCCCATTCGCCGGCCACGCGAGCCGCCTCGGCGAGCAGCGCCTCGGGCCACGCCGGGTCGTCGAGGTGCTGGCGCGACCACCCCGGGTGGGCCTGGAGGACGAGCCCGACGAAGGACGCGGGTTGCCGCTTGGAGGACTCGTTTCCCAGGTACTGGAGCACGTGGGAGCCCTCCGGATACCAGGCGTCCCACGGCGGCGGGGCGGTGCCCTCGGGGTAGGCGGCGCAGACGGCCAGGGAGGGCTCGCTCGAGGAGGTGTCCAGGAGGGCCCGCACCGCGGCGAGCGGCCGGGGAAGATCGGGGGTCCCCTCGAGCAGGCGGAGGGCCTGGTCGGCCGCGAGCGCGAAGACGAGGTGGCGCGCGCGCACCTCCTCACCCCCTTCCAGGATGACCCCGGCGCCGCCGGCGGCGAGCACGAGCCGCTCCACCCGGGCCGCGGTGCGCACCTCGAGCCCCTGCGCGAGGTGCTTCGGGAAGGTTCTCACCCCGTCGGCGAGCGCGATCCGCTTCTCCCCGCTCCGGAACGCCTCGGGCTGGCAGGGGCGGCCGCTGCCCTCGACCCGGCGCGGCCAACCCTCGATCCGGCGCTCGGTGGAGGCCCGGACCTCCGACAGGAACCCCTCATCCTGGCCGTGCAGGAAGCCCACGCCCATGTCGAACGGCATGTCGAGCAGTCGATGGGTGGCGCAGCGCCCCCCCACGCCCCGGGCCCGGTCGAGGATCCGCACGGAGCGACCCGCAGCCGCGAGCGCGCGCGCGCAGGCGAGCCCGGAGACTCCACCCCCGACGACGAGCACCTCCGCGACCATGTACGCCTCCGTCCGCTCCCAGGTAGGCGTCCATGCTACCTCCGCGCCCCATTCGTTTCGACACTTCTCGTTCGTCCCGTGCGAGACTTCGCCCGCAACCTGCACGCGCTGGAGGCCCCTTGAAGCACACTCCCGGAATTCCCAGGACCACCATCGGCATCCTCGGTGCCGCCCTCACCACCGTCTCGGCGATCCTGATCCTGGGGCTCGCCGCCGCAGCCATGCAGGGCTTCCTGGGGAGCCCCTACATCGGGATCGCGGCCTTCCTGGTCCTCCCGGCCTTCTTCATCCTGGGCCTGCTCCTCATCCCGCTGGGCGCCTGGCTGGAGCGGCGCCGCGTGCGGCTCGCCGCGGAGCGTGGCGAGGAGATCCCGCACCTTCCGATCGTCGATCTGAACGACGACCTGACCCGGCGGCGGGTCCTCATCTTCGCCGTGCTCACCGGCGTGAACTTCGTCGTCCTGGGTGTCGCCGGCTACAAGGGGCTGCAGGTGATGGACTCGCCGGCGTTCTGTGGATCGTGCCACTCGGTGATGGACCCGGAGTTCGTGGCCTACCGCCGGTCGCCCCACGCACGGGTCTCCTGCGTGGAATGCCACATCGGCGAGGGGGCGAGCTGGTTCGTGAAGTCGAAGCTGTCCGGCGCCTGGCAGCTCGTGTCGGTCACCTTCGGCCTCTACCAGCGCCCCATCCCCACCCCGATCCACAACCTCCGCCCGGCGCGGGAGACCTGCGAGGAGTGCCACTGGCCCTCCAAGTTCACCGGTGACCGGCTCCGCATCACCACGAGCTTCTCCGATGACGAGGCCAGCACGGCGAAGAAGACCGTCACCCTCCTCCACGTGGGAGGCGGGCAGACGGCGAGCGGCCCGACCCAGGGGATCCACGCCCACGTCGCCCAGGGGGTCCAGATCCGGTACCTCTCCGATCCGAACCGGAGCAAGGTCAACACGGTCGAGGCCACCTGGGCGAACGGCAAGACCTCCCTCTTCCGGACGAAGGACTCGCCGGCCACGCTGCCCGCCGCCGAGGCCTGGCGGACCATGGACTGCATCGACTGCCACAACCGCCCCACCCACCGCTTCCGCGAGCCGGGAATGGAGATCGACCAGGCCATCCTGACGGGGCGAATCGACGGCAAGCTCCCCTGGATCAAGCGGGAGTCGATGAAGACCCTTCAAGTGAGCTACCCGGACCACGAGTCCGCCCGCGCGGGCATCGAGAAGCAGGTGGTCGACTTCTACCGGGTGCTCGACCCGGCATCGTTCCCGGGGCGCGAGGCGAGCGCCCGAGCAGCGGGAAAGGCGCTCGGCGACATCTACGCCTGGAACGTCTTCCCCCAGATGAAGATCACCTGGGGCACCTACCCGAGCTTCCTCGGCCACGACCAGGCGCCCGGCTGCTTCCGCTGTCACGACGGCGACCACGTGGACGGAGCGGGCAAGGCCATCTCCCAGGACTGCGGCCTTTGCCACGCGCTCCTCGCGGTGGACGAGAAGGACCCGAAGATCCTCTCGCTGCTCTCCCCCTGAACTACGGGAGGAGGGCGCGGCGGAGCGCGGCGAGCCCCGCCTTCTCACCTCCGGTGAGGTGGACGCGCAGGACGCGCCGACCCCGGGCGACCAGCACCTCGTGGTCGCCGCGGGCCTGCGCCCGGGAGAGCTCGCCGAATCCGTAGCGCCGCCCCGGGATGGGCGGCGACGCCGCCTCTTCCGCCGTGAGGATCAGGAAGAGTCCGCGCTCCGGTCCGCCCTTGTGGAGCTGCCCCGTCGAGTGGAGGTAGCGCGGCCCGAAACCCAGCGTGGTGGCGACCCGGGAAGCGTCCCGTACCGACTCCCGGATCTCCTGCAGGGCGGGGGTCACCGCCGGGTTCGGGTCGAGGAAGGCGAGGATCGCGAGGTAGTCCCCCGCGCCGAGCCGTGCCAGGTGGGCCCGGAGCCACGCGGCCGGTGAGGCCTCCCGGGCGGCGGCGGCGAGGTCGCGCGCGTTCACCGGATCGGCGAAGAGTTGCAGCCCATCGCCGGACATCGTCGGCGACTCGGGAGGGAGCCCGCCCTGCTCCTCGACCACCGCGGTGATCCGGCGCGCCGCGACCTTGGCGGCCTCGACGTCGGGCTGGTCGAACGGGTTCACGCCGAGGATCGACCCCGCCACGGCGGTCGCGATCTCCCAGCGGAAGAACTCCTGTCCCAGATCGGTCGGGTCGGCGACGTCTATCCGGACCACCGGGAACCCGGCCCGCTCCAGCGCCGCGACCGCGCGGTCCTGCTCCTCGGATGGGGCGGAGACGAGCCGGACGTGGACGAAGATCCGGTCCTCGCCGTAGGTGCGTGGAGCGGCCAGGGACTCTCCCACGACCGGCACGATCCCCCTGCCCTGCTTTCCGAGCGATTCGGCGACGAGCTGCTCGATCCAGTCGCCGAGCGGCGCGATGCCCGGGGAGAGCACGAGCGTCAGCTTGTCCTTGCCGTCGCGCGCGGCCGCCGCGAGGACGACTCCGAGCGTCAGCCCCGGATTCTCCGCCCCGGGACGGTCGAAGGCGCAGGCATCGACCATGAGGAGCGCGCGGTCCAGCAACCGGGGCACCGAGACCCCCATGGCGGCCGCCGGGACCATGCCGAAATGGGAGAGGGCCGAGAACCGCCCGCCCACGCTCGCGACCCCGTGGAATATGCGGCGGTAGCCGTCGCGCCGGGCCTGCCGGTCGAGCTCGGTGCCGGGATCGGTGATGGCGACGAAGTGGCTCGAAGCCTGACTGCCGAGGAGGCTCCGTGCCCGTTCGAGGAAATGGGCGGCCAGCGCGGAGGGCTCGACGGTGGACCCCGACTTGGAGGAGACCACGAAGAGGGTTCGCCTCGGATCGATCTCCTGCTCCACCGCCCGGATCCGGGCCGGCACCGTGGAGTCGAGGACGCGCAGGGTCGGATGGCCGGGGGCCGGAGCGAAGGTCCGGGCGAACACGTCGGGGCAGAGGCTCGAGCCGCCCATCCCCACCACGACGACGTGGCGGAACCCTGCCAGGCGCACATCCTCCGACACCCGGCCGAACTCCTCGCGTCGCGCCCGCTGCTGCTCGACGAGGCGCAGCCAGCCCAGCCAGCGGTCCTCGTCGCGCCCGGTCCAGAGCGTGGCGTCCCCCCGCCAGAGCCGGTCCATCTTCTCCCCGGCTGCCCACTCCGCGAGCGTTCCCTTCACCTCCCGGGCGAGGGAAGTCGGCAGGGAAAGGGTCTGGGGACCCACCGGAGGGCGGGGAGCGGGGGCGGTCCGGGGCGGGGCAGGACTCGTCGCGGGCTTCTTCGACGGTCGCGGTTTCCCCTTTGGGGGCGCCACCTTCCGCGGTTTGGAGCTACCCGTCCTGGCCATGACGGTGCAGAATGAGGGAGGAAGCTCCTCCGTGCAAGAGGGGCTCCCAGGTGAACCTTGGACTCCCTCCAACCCGACACGCTGGCCGTCATCCGGGACCTCTCCCTCGTGCCCCATCCCGAGGGGGGCTACTACCGAGAGACCTGGGCGTCTGCTGCGCGGGTCTCGACGCCGCGCGGGGAGCGGGCCGCCTTCACGGTGATCCACTTCCTGCTCCCCGGGGGTGCCGTCTCGGCCTTCCACCGGGTCCAGTCGGACGAGCTGTGGCACCACGCCGGAGGGGACCCGATCGAGCTCCACATCCTCGAACCGTCGGGCGGGTATGCCATCCATCGCGTGGGCCCGCTCGGGCCTCCCGGGACGCTCTCGCACCAGGTAGTCCCCGCCGGAGCCTGGCAGGCGGCCCGACCGCTCGGGTCGGGCCACGCGCTCCTCACCTGCATCGTCGCGCCGGGCTTCCACTTCGGTGACTTCGAGATGGCGGATGCGGAGGTGCTCGTTCGCCTCCGCCCGGACCTGGCCGATACCCTCCGGGCCCTGTGCCTCCCGGCCCCTTGAGGCGGCGACTCGGCTACCGGTCGACCCAGGATGTCCGGAGCCGGGCCAGTTCCTTGCCGTCCTCCTCCCGCACCACCGAGTGGACGAAGCATCCGTCGCCGACCGGGGATGCGCGGGAGAGGACGCGGCTCCCGTACAGGCACTCGGCGATGAAGTAGGCCTCGAAGGAGCGCAGGCGCTTGGCCTGCCAGATCGGCTCCGGGACCACCTCGCAGGCCCATTCGACGTAGCTGGCGTTCGTGACGTGAAGGTTCCGGTCGATGTCCCGGTAGCGGGTCGAGAAGGAGTGCTCGCACTCGGGGGTCTCGGGGAGCTGCGGCCGGCCGGCCGGCACGGGCAGCACGTGATCCATGTCCTCGACGAGCGCGAGCGGGAGCAGCGACCTGGGCCGCACCGGTTTCCGGGAGGCCAGGTCGACGACGATCCACTGGGTGACGGCCCGGGCGACGATCTCGCCCCCCACCCGCACCTCGAAGTCGCGGAGCGCGCTCAGCCGGTCGGCGCCGCTCGGCCAGGTACGCACCTCGGCCTTCTCGCCCCAGACCACCGGCCGTTCCACCGATACCGCCTGGCGTGCCAGCACCCAGGTGAGCCCCCTTGCGTGAAGTTCCTTCACCCCGACCCCGAGGAGGTCGGCGTGGCGCCCGGCCGCCTCCTGGAGCCACCCGGACAGGGCGGGGGGCGACAGGAGGCCGAAGGCGTCCACCGCGTAGCTGTGGGCCTCGAAGGGCTCGACGAGCGGGGGAATTCCCACCGGGCGAATGAACCACGCCTCCCTTCCGAAGTCGACCTCTCGGAGGGCGGGCGGACTTCCCCGGCAGATCGTAGAGTAGCGGGGTCATGGAACGACTCCCGCCCGCCTTCGCCCACCTTGCCTCCCACTGGACCCCCGGCGTCTCGCCCGAGCGCGCGCTCGTCGAGGAGACCCGCTCCGCCCTCCTGGCCGCGCGCCCCGCCGATCTGCGGGCGGTCGCCGAGCTGGTCGAACGGCTCGACCCCTGCCTCGCCGCGCCGGAGACCCGAGAGACGGCACGCCGCGCGCTCTTCGGCCTCATCGACGCCGCGCGACGCCGCGCCTTCACCGAGGCGATGTCCCCCGCCGACATCGATCCGTGGACCCGTCTCCTGGTCGGGGTCATCGATCGGTCCGATCACACCTTCGGTGACATGCTTCGATCGCGCGAGGAGACCGACCCGCGGGTGGTCGCCATGCGCGTGCACGGCGTGGACGACTCCGAGCTCACGGTGGCCGACCTGGCGCGGCGGACCCGCGCCATCGCCCGGGGGCTGCTCGCCCTCGGCCCCGAGGAGGGACCGCTCAAGGTCGCCATCCTGGCGGAGAACTCGCTCGACACGGCGCTCGCCGATCTCGCCTGCCTGTCGAACGGCATCGTCGATTTCCCCCTGCCGGCGAACGCCACGTCCGAGCAGGTTTCGTACATGCTCCGTCACTCGGGGGTCCAGGTCCTCGTGGTCTCCGACGAGGAGCAGGTGGAGAAGGTCCTCCCGGCCCTCCCCGGACTCCCCGACCTGAAGCAGGTGCTGGTGGCCTCGCAGGCCACCGCCGACCGGCACGGCCTGCTCTCCCTGGAGCAGGCCATCGCGCAGGGCGCCGGCGCCTTCGACGACGAGGAGCGGGCCCTTCGCGCCTCCCGGGTTCGGAGCCGCGACCACGCCACCGTGATGTACACGTCCGGGACCACCGGACGCCCGAAGGGGATCGTCTTCGACCACCTCAACCTGGTGTCGAAGCGGCTCTGCCGTGGATTCGCGCTTCCCCACCTGAACGAGGGGGACGTCTTCCTGGCGTACCTGCCGCTCTACCACACGTTCGGCCGGTTCCTGGAGATGAGCGGGTCGCTCTGGTGGGGCGCCACCTACGTCTTCGCCCGGTCCACCGGCCACGCCGCGCTCGTGGAGGACTTCCGGAACGTCCAGCCGACGGTGTTCATCTCGGTCCCCAAGAAGTGGATGGAGTTCCAGGAGACCGCGCAGCGCCAGGCCCCTCCGGACGACGTCGAGGCGGCGGCTGGACAGCTGCGCGCGCTCACCGGAGGGCGCCTCTCCCACGGCCTCTCCGCGGCGGGATATCTCGACCCGATCGTCTTCCGCGCCTTCCATCGCGCGGGGGTGGAGCTCTGCTCCGGCTACGGGATGACCGAGGCCACCGGCGGGATCACGATGACCCCGCCGGGCGAGTACTTCGACGGCTCGATCGGCAAGCCCTTGCCCGGCATCGACTGCGTCCGCGCCGAGGATGGAGAGCTCCTCATCCGCGGACCGTACGTGAGCCCGGGCTACTTCCAGCCCGAGGGGGAGGAGGCCGAGGCCCATGACGCCGAGGGCTGGTTCCACACCGGCGACCTCGTCTCCATCGATGCCGAGGGGCACTTCCGGATCACCGGCCGCAAGAAGGAGATCTACAAGAACCGGGCCGGGCAGACCATCGCCCCGCAGCGGGTCGAGAACCTCTTCCGGGACTTCGACGACCTCTCCCAGGCCTTCCTGGTCGGCGATCACCGCGAGTACAATACACTCCTGGTATGGCCGAACTTCGAGGGACGTCCCGAGCTCCGGCAGCGCTCCCCGGAGGAGCTGCAGCGGCTCGTCTCCTCGCTCGTCGCCTCCGCCAACCGCTTCCTCGCCCCGTTCGAGCGGGTGGTGGCCTTCCGCATCCTCGACCGGGCGCTCGACGTGGAGCACGGCGAGCTGACCCACAAGGCCACCTTCAAGCGGGACGTCGTCGAGAAGAACTGGAAGGAGCTCATCGAGGGGATGTACCGGAGCCGGGCCCTCTCCCTCTCCGTGGACGGCATCGGCCTGCGCATCCCCAACTGGGTGCTCCGGGAGATCGGCGTCCTGGTCGAGGATGTCTCGCTCCGCAGCGGAGAGCTGCGCGCCGGCCACACCACGCTCCGCGTCTCCGTCGACCCGCGCGCGCCGGGCTCGATCCGCGTCGGGGACCTCGCCTACCGTCCGGAGGGGGGCGTGCTCGACCTGGGGTCGGTGCTGGCCCACCCCACCCTCTGGCTCGGCAACGAGGGGCTGCGCCGCTTCCTCGGCGAGGAGGCCTTCCGCACCCTCGCCGTCCGGCGCCCCAAGGGCTCCGGCGAGGTCCACCTCGACCCGCGGGTCTGGGAAGCGCCCGATCCGGAGCGGCTCCCCGTACTCGTCGAGGGCGTGGGGAAGGACGAGGCCACGGTGGAGTCGATCCACGCCGCGGGAGAGCTGCTCCGCGCCGAACGCCCGGAGGCACGGCGCGCCCTCTCCCACCTGGAGCGGGTGCTCGCATCCGGCCGACGCGAGATGGTCCCGCTCGCGCGCGGCCTCCTGCGCCGCTGCGCGGATTCCCCCGAGGAGGAGGTCCGCCGCCGCGCCTTCCGCAGCCTGCTCCCGTACGAGGAGCCGAGGCGAACGGTGGAGACCCTCCAGCTCTTCCTCGACCGGCTGGGGCCCCAGGCGCTCCGGGAGGAGGACCTCGTCACCTTCGGCGAGAAGGGGCTCAGCGAGCCGCAGGTGGAGGCGCTGCTCGGCGCCCTGCATTCCCCCTCGGCCCTCGACCCCGACCAGGAGACCTCGAACCGGCGCCTGCTCTCGGGCGCGATGCGCCTCGCGGTGGCCTTCTCGATCGCGCATCCCCACTGGTACTCCCGGGTGCGCGTGCCGCTGGCGCGCCTCACCTTCCACCCCCATCCCTTGCTTTCCGCCCGGGCCGCGGAGGAGTACGACCGGAACCGGCGGGGCTTCCAGCACTGGCTCGGCCCGAACCAGCGCATCGCCTTCGATCCGGCCAGCGGCGACGAGTACACCTGGCGGGACGTGGTCCACTTCGAAGGGGCGCTGCCGCCGCGCACCGTCGACCTCCTCCTGCGCGCCTTCAGCGAGGCCACCTTGGTGCGCAGCTCGGCCTTCGTGCTCGGGCGGGGCGCGCTCACGTCGCTCTCCGACATTCCCCCGGCGGGGATCACCGTCACGCTCCTCGGGCGGCGGCTCGGCAAGTCGGTCTACAAGGTCTCCATCACGACCCGCGCCGGCGAGAGCTTCGACTTCGCCCTGAACCACGCCGAGACGATGCCCCCCGCGGAGCTCCGGGACGAGGTGCTCTGGCTCCTCTCGTCGGGTGCCCCGCCACCGCTCGTGGAGGCGTTCGGGAGCTACCATCCGGACTGGGGCATCTACACGGAGGAGTTCATCCCCGGCGAGAACGTGGAGCAGCAGTTCACCCGCCTCGACAGCAAGGGCGAGACGCGCCGGCTCCTCAACCAGTGGCCCTTCGTGGCCTGGACGGGGCTGGCGGCCCACGTGGGCTTCTGGGACCGCACCGGCCGGCGGGTGGCGCTGCGCGACCCCTCCCCGGCGGCCTTCATCGTCCCTTCGCACGACTACCAGACGGGCGCCCGGCTGGTCTCCATCTCCGACCGCGGCTCGGTGGAACGGCTCGACGACGTGCTCGATCGCTTCGAGACCGCCTTCGTGACCCCCACCGAGGCCCTCTTCCCGACGCTGCGCGGGGGGCTCGGTCCCATGCTCCGATTCTCCGCCGTCATCGAGGCGCTCGGGCTGGAGCGGGGGCGCACTGCGCTCTCCTCCTTGCAGCCCGGTCCGCGCGCCGAGGCGGCCCTCGCCTTCCTCGCCCAGGTGGACGCGACCGGGTTCACCTCCCGGCCGGTCCACTTCGCCATCGAGCGGTTCCGGCGCTGGCGCGCGGTGAATCCGAACGCCACGCTCGAGGCGCAGGGCACGATGCTCGGCGAGCTCTGGACCACCTACAAGCTGGGCGAGGTGGAGCGGGAGTGGCCCGACACCCGCATCCGCTTCTTCCGCCGCACGGTCTTCGCCGACGCGCGGGAACCCCTCACCGCGGCGCTCGACAGGCTCATGGGACGGGCCCGGTCTCTCCCCTACCTGGGGCTCGACCTCCGGGAGCACATGGCCGGACTGCGGGAGGCGGTCCACCCGGACACCCGGGAGGACTACTTCCTGGCGCGGATGACCTTCCGCCACCTGCGCCCGGGCGACGACACCTCGCTCATCTCGCTGGAGCGCGGCGACCACCTCACCGCCGAGGTGGTGGTGGGGCTCACCGACGAGAAGGGGGAACGATACTCGGTGCGCGCCGCCCGCACGCCGCGTGAGGTGGCCCGGCTGCTCCAGCTCTTCCGGGAGTCGAGCCTGGACGTGACCTTCGAGCCCGAGCACCGGCACCTCGTGGCCGTGGACGCGAACGACGTCGTCATCGGCGGGGTCTTCTACCGCCAGGTGTCCCCGGACCGGACCCACATGGAGAAGATCGTGGTGGGCCGCAAGCACCGCGGCCAGGGAGTGGGGGACGGCATCATCCGGGAGCTCTCCCGGCGGCAGAGTGCACGGGGAGTGAAACAGCTGGAGACGGGCTGGTTCCAGCCGGAAGTCCTCCACCGCTACGGCTTCCGGGTGGACCCGGCCTCGGGCGGCATGGTCATCGAGCTGGCCCGGACCCCCGCCACGCCCGGGTGACGCCATGACCGCGTCCGTCGCCCGCCCCTGGCGAATCATCGACTCGACCCTGCGCGAGGGGGAGCAGTTCGCGCACGGCAACTTCCGCACCGAGGACAAGATCGCCATCGCCCAGGCGCTCGACGCCTTCCGGGTCGACTACCTGGAGCTCACGTCGCCGGCGGCCTCGCCCCAGTCGCAGAAGGACGCGGAGCGGATCGTGAAGCTGGGGCTCTCGGCCCGGGTCATCACCCACGCCCGCTGCGTCGTGGACGACGTCCGTGCGGCCGTGGATGCCGGGGTCCAGGGGATCGGGCTGCTCTTCGCCACCAGCCGCATCCTCCGGGAGGCGTCGCACGGCCGGAGCATCCAGCAGATCATCGACGCCATGGGCCCACCCATCGAGCTGGCGCTCGCCTCGGGGCTGGAGACCCGCTTCTCGGCGGAGGACGCATTCCGGAGCGAGGAGTCGGACCTCATGGCGGTCTACCGCGCGGCGGAGAAGCTGGGCGTCCACCGGGTGGGGGCGGCCGACACCGTCGGCATCGCCACGCCCCGGCAGGTCTACGCGCTGTTCCGGGAGATCCGCCGCACCGTCTCCTGCGACATCGGATTCCACGGCCACGACGACACCGGATGCGCCGTGGCCAACGCCTGGGAGGCCATCGCCGGCGGGGCCACCCACGTGGACGTCTCGGTCCTGGGCATCGGGGAGCGGGTCGGCATCACCCCGCTCGGCGGCTTCATCGCCCGCATGTACAGCCTGGACCCGCAGGGCGTGTCGGCGCGATACCGCCTGGGGCAACTCCGCGAGCTGGAGCGGCTCGTGGCCCGGGTGACCGGGGTGGAGATCCCGTTCAACAACCCGCTCACCGGCGCGACCGCCTACACCCACAAGGCGGGGATGCACCTCAAGGCGATGCTCGCCAACTCGGGCAGCTACGAGATCATCCCGCCCGAGACCGTGGGGATGGCCCGGCAGCTCATCGTGGGAAGCCGGCTCACCGGGAAGCACGCCGTCGCCTACCGGGCGCGGGAGATGGGGCTCACCTTCGGCGAGGGGGAGCTCCGCGCCGTCACCGCCCGCATCAAGGACATGGCCGACCGCGGCCAGCTCTCCTCCGAGGAGATCGACCGCGTGCTCCGGGAGTGGATGACCGCGTAGTCGGGCCTAGAAGTCGGACCGGAGCTGCGCGCCGTGCGCGGCGTTCTCCACGAGCGCCTGGTACCGGCGCAGCCACTTCGACCGGACCTCCTTCTTCCGGGGCCGGAGATCCGCCCTCCTCCGCTCCAGCTCGTCGGCCGGGACCGCCATCTCGAGCTCCCGGCTGTCCACGTCCACCGTGATCTCGTCCCCGTCGCGAACGAGCGCGATCGCGCCTCCCTCGGCCGCTTCCGGCGAGACGTGCCCGACGCAGACGCCCCGGGTGGCCCCGGAGAATCGCCCGTCGGTGACCAGCCCCACCTTGTCGCCGAGCCCCATCCCCATGATGAGGCTGGTGGGCGTGAGCATCTCCTGCATCCCCGGCCCGCCCTTCGGCCCCTCGTAGCGGATGATCACCATGTGGCCGGGCTGGACCTTGCCGCCCAGGATCCCGGCGATGGCGTCGTCCTGGGAGTCGAAGCAGATGGCCTTGCCGACCATCCGCCGCAGGGCCTTCTCGATCCCGGCGGTCTTCACCACCGCTCCCTCGGTCGCCAGGTTCCCGTGCAGGATGGCGATGCCGCCCACCGCGGAGTACGGGGTGTCGAGGTGGCGGATCACCTCCCGGTTCGTGCTCTCGGCGGTCCGGATGCGATCCCCGATGGTCTCGCCGGTGACGGTGAGGGCCCGGCTCCGGACCACGTCGCCGCGCCGGGCGATCTCGAAGAGCACCGCCGATACGCCGCCTGCATTCCCCACGTCCTCGATGTGGACGGTGGAGAGGGACGGCGCGATCTTGGCGACGTGGGCCACCTGGCGCCCCACCCGGTCGATGGTGGCGAGGTCGAGCGGAACCCCCGCCTCCGAGGCGATGGCGAGCATGTGGAGCACGGTGTTGGAGCTTCCGCCCATGGCCATGTCCACCACGAGCGCGTTCCAGATGGCGTCCTCGTTCACGATGTTCCGGATGCGGAAGCGCTCGTCGCCGGCGATCTCCACGGCCCGCCGCGCGGCGCGCCGGAGCAACTCCTCCCGCTCCTTCGACAGCGCGACCGCCGTGCCGTTGCCCGGCAGCGCGATCCCCATGGCCTCGCAGAGCACGTTCATCGAGTTGGCGGTGAACATCCCGGAGCAGGAACCGGCGCCCGGACAGGCCCGGCACTCGATCTCGTACAGTTCCTCGTCGGTGATCTTCCCCTGGGCCCGCTTGCCCACCGCCTCGAAGGTGGTGGCGAGGTCGATGGGGGTGCCGTCGGCCAGCGCGCCAGCCTTCATGGGGCCGCCCGACACGAAGACCGTGGGCACGTCCACCCGGAGCGCGCCCATGAGCATGCCCGGAACGATCTTGTCGCAGTTGGGGATGCAGACCATGGCGTCGAGCGCGTGGGCGTTCATCATCGTCTCGACCGAGTCGGCGATGAGCTCACGGGAGGGCAGGCTGTAGAGCATCCCCTCGTGGCCCATGGCGATGCCGTCGTCCACGCCGATGGTGTGGAACTCGAACGGGACCCCGCCGGCGCGCCGGATCTCCTCCTTCACGATCTGGCCGTAGCCAGCGAGGTGCACGTGGCCGGGGATGATGTCGACCTGGCTGTTGCAGACCCCGATGAAGGGCTTGGCGAAGTCCTCGTCCTTGAGCCCCGTGGCGCGCAGCAGACTCCGGTGCGGCGCCCTCTCGTACCCCTTCTTGATCACGTCGCTTCGCATGGTGGGAGAGGGAATATCGGGGCGGGGTGGGAAGTCAACCACCGTGCTACGCTCCGGAGGGGTCTACCCATGGAAGAGTCCCACGTCCACGACATCGCTCGTGTCATCCAGATGGCGCTCGCACCCGCCTTCCTCCTCTCGGCGGTGGGGGCGCTGCTCAACGTCTTCGCGAATCGTCTCGCCCGCATCGTCGACCGCACCCGCGCCCTCGAGGGGCGGATCGCGCCGGACGCGGAGAGCCCGGCCGAGCTCGAGACGCTCCAGCGGCGAGGCGAGTTCGTGCGCTGGGCCATCACCATGGGAACCGGAGCGGCCCTGCTCGTGTCGCTCGTGATCGGGGTGGCCTTCGTCGGGTTCCTGGCGCAGGTGAACTTCGCGATGATCGTGGCGGGGCTCTTCGTGGCCGCGATGGGAGCCCTCACCCTCGCGCTCACCTTCTTCCTTCGCGAGGTGTCACTCGCGGTTGGAAGTCTCGAGGTCATCCTCCCCCGTTCCGTGGTGCGCTCGCTCCATCCGCGGGACGCCCGGGACGACGACGCGCCGCTCGGAGGGGCCTGAGGCTACCGGCGGCGCTGGCTCGCGAGCATCCAGCCGATCATTCGGTACAGGAGGCGCGCGCCCACGTTGGCGTCCCACTCGTCGCCGGACGGCCCCGGTGCCACCTCGGTCAGGTCCACGCCCACGATCCGCCGCCCCGACTCGACGACGGCGGCGAGGAGCCTCCCCGCCTCGTGGAAGGAGAGTCCGCCGGGCACGGGAGTGCCGGTGTGCGGGCAGAGGGACGGGTCGAGGCCGTCGATGTCGAAGGAGACGTAGACGTCGCGCGGGAGCGGGCGGACGATCCGGCGGCACTGGCTGCTCCAGCTCTCCCCGTCGAACCGCGCGCGGGCCAGCTCCGGGTCGAAGAAGGTCCGCACCCTCCCTCGGGATGCCCGGATGAAGTCGAACTCCTCCTCGCAGAGGTCGCGCACTCCCACCTGGACGATCCGGGCCACGGCGGGGAGCCGGGTGGCGACGTTTCGCATGATGGACGCGTGGGACCAGGTGAATCCCTCGAAGGCGTCGCGGAGGTCGGCGTGGGCATCCACGTGGAGCACCCCCATGCCGGGGTGGGCCTCCGCATGGGCCTGGATGGCGCCGAACGGGGTGGCGTGGTCGCCGCCGAGCGTCGCCAGGAGCTTTCCCCGGCCGAGGAGCTCCCGCGCATGGTCGAGCGCGAAGCCGTTCACCCGGGCGCAGATCTCGTCCGCCTTCGCCGCGTTCCGAGCGAGCCCCGGGATCGGCCCCGGGCCCCCGGCGGCGATGATCGGGGCGGCCAGGCGAGAGGCGTCCCGGTTCCACCTGTGGAGACGCCTTTCCTCGGCCGCCGGTATACGGGCCATGGCGATCCCCTGCTTCCAGGGGCTCCCGGTCTCGACGTCGAGGAGGTCCACCTGGTGGCTCGCGGCCAGGATGGCGGAAGGACCGGCTGCGGCCCCCTTCCGGTAGGAGGTCGTGGCGTCGAAGGGGACGGGCAGGACCACGACTCTGGCGTCCTCGGCGGAGCAAGGGAGGCCAAAGATCCCCGACCCCGGGGGCGCGGCGCGGTTCGGGTCGTGGTCCATGGCTGGCAGTCTCGCCGCCGGACGTTCGGAGCGCAACGAAAGGGCTCGACCCATCGGGAGTGGTTGCGCGGGCAATATCGACCTGATAAGTCCTCATTTACGGCGAACCGGCCGGAGGGAACCCGATGCTCCTCTCGATCTACCTGTCGATGGCACTTTCAGCAGGAACCACGGTCTCTTGCGATCCAGAGCTCTTCCGGATCGGAAGGAGCAAGAACGCAAACGAGGTGGTGTACCTGGCCCGGCAGGCTCCGGACGGGAGGCTGGACGCGGACGACCCGCTGCGAGCCGAGTGGCACATGCTGGCCGAGGACGGTCACCGGGAGGGGCTCAACTTCATCGAGAAGCTGCTCGCCTACGGATTCTCCGTGGACCCTGCCGAGTCGGGCGAGGGCTACCTCGTGGTCCTGAAGGCGAAGAAGGACCGGCCCGTTCGACTCGCCATGCGCGGCGGCTGCCCGGTCGCCTCGGTCACCATCAACGGCCGCACCGCCGAGCTCCGGCGTATCTTCGTGCAGGCCGAGGAGGGCGGAGGGCTCATCCCCAGCATCGCCTGGGCCGACCTCGAAGGAGTGGACCCGGCGAGCGGGTCCCGGATCCAGGAGCGGGTGGTTCCCGAGTAGTTCGACCTACTTCTTGAGGTAGGGGCGCGGGATGAGGTGCTCGTACTTCGCCACCGCGAGCGCCACCACCACCAGGGCGAAGACCACCCAGGCGAAGATCCGACGACGGCGCGCTCCGGCGTCGGCGTAGGGATCCTGGAGCGACCGGGTCGAGCCCGGGGGCAGGGTCGCGCGATCGGTGAGAACGGTTCCGAGCGGCATGTTCACCGCAACCCGCCCGTTCACCGCCCACCCCGTCCCGTCCAGAACCGGACCGAGCGTGCGCTGGCGGAGCTTCATCCAGGCGAGCAGCACCGCGGGCCCGGAGATGACGAGGACCATCCCGACGATGGCCAGGAGCTTCGCCCACCAGGGCTGGAGCGCCACGAATCCGGAGATGGCCGCGCCGAAGATGGTGCCGATGGCTCCCACCCCGACACCCAGTGCCGCGATGATGCCCACCATCTTTCCCACGTCCACCGGCTCGGGCCTGGGGGGAACCTTTCCGGTGACGGCCGCCCCGGCGGTCTTGTCGATCGCCCCGGCGAGGGTGGCTTCCCCCTCCTTGTCCTTGGCCGCTGCGAACTTCGCGGCCTGATCGGCCATGGCCTTCGAGACCCGCTTGTACGGAGACCAGAAGGCCTGGCGGAGGCTGATGGGGTTGTCCACGATCTTCACGATGGTGGCGTCCCAGTCCTTGCCCTGCCGGTCGTAGAAGACCCCGTTCCGTCCCACCGCGAGGTAGTCAGCGTCACCCTGCGTGACACAGGCAGCGACCTTCATGGGGGGGACGCCCGACCGCCGGCATTCGCAGTAGGCGATGTACATCCGGCTGCCCGCGGCGACGGCCGCATGGGTTCCCGGATCGTCCACCTTGACGCACAGGTGGCAGGCGCGACCGTCGATGTAGAGGGTCCCGGCCTGGAAGACGGCAGGCATCCGCGGGTCGTAGAAGTCGGCGAAGTTGACGAAATTGCGCACCAGCCGGAACAGGTCGCGCCGGTACCGCACCATCCGTGCGACCTCCTGCACCTCACGGGCCTCGTCCTTGCGCGCCTCGTCCAGGACGATGAGGGCCTCGACCTCGGACTTCCCACCTCCGACGAGCAGTTCCGCCACCCGGGGGGCGCCGAGCTTCTCGACCCGCGCCCCCTTCCTCGCGCCGAGCCAGGCCTCGTAGGGGCCGAGCGCCGCCTTGAGCGACTCCCACTCGACCGACGTGAGGCTCACCCGGCCCGCTCCCAGGATCGGCGTGACGGCGTCGCGCTGGAGCGTGGCGACCGCGCCGACCCAGGCGGGGTTCACCCCGTCGATGAGCGGCATGGGCCGCCCCGCAGCGATGCGCGCGATGGGCAGGGAGGAGACCTCGGCGCTCGTGGGTGCGAGGTCCTTGCCCGCCATGGCGGCGATCTCGATCTCCGGCCGGGCGAGCAGCGGCGGCATCCGGTCGTCGATGGCGGCGAGTCCGACGCGCGTGAAGTAGTCGTCCACCTTGGAGCGGATGGCCCGGACCGCGTCCGCCGCTGCCTGCGTCCCATCCCCCTTCACCTGGATGGCGGGATCGCGTCCGGACTTCCACCAGGCGTCGAAGTCGGCGAGTTCGGCATAGAAGGAGCCGAGCCGGTCGCGATCGAGCCCGGGCTTGCCGCTCCGGTCCACCGCCTCGCCCACGCAGGCCATCGCGTCGAGGATGACCTGGCGCACGGGCCCCTCGGGGGCCGACTCGGCCACCACCACGCCGTCGCCGTTGAAGAGCGTCTTGTCGAACACGTGGGACAGGTCGGCCACGTCGTCCACCGTGACCTCGGTCGCGTCCGGCTTGCCGGCCGCGGCGAGGATCTGGCGCGCCGCCGCGAAGAGCGCCTTCCCCTCCGGCGTGTCCTGCCGGATGGCACCGAGGGGCAAGGTCTTCATCCCCGCCACCACGTCGCCCAGGTCCTTCAGCCGGGCGTCGGCGAACTTCACCGCCGCGATCAGCTCCGGGGCGCGCACCCGGCCATCCTTGTCGTCGTCGAGCAGCGCCAGGGTGGCCAGATCGATCTCCAGCCCCTTCACCGGGCAGGCGAGCGCCACCCAGAGCTTCTGGTCGAGCTGGTCGAGACTGCGGAGGTCCTCGGCGCTGCCGATGGTGACCTGGTCCAGGCCACCGACTCGGTGGAAGCGCCAGGCATGCGTGGGGGGCGTCTGGGCCATGGGGAACCTCCGGTCGGGTGCCCGGACAATCTGCTTGGGCGCCCCACCCCGCGCCTGACCCAGATGGGTATACTCCTCGCTCCATGTCCGCCGAGGCAACGCGAGAATCGACGTCGGTGCGCCGGATCCGCTCGATCCGCAACATCGGGATCATGGCTCACATCGACGCCGGCAAGACCACGCTCTCCGAGCGATTCCTCTTCGCCGCCGGTCGAACCCACAAGATGGGAGAGGTCCACGACGGCCTGGCCGTGATGGACTGGATGGACCTCGAACGGGAGCGTGGGATCACCATCACCTCGGCGGTGAGCACCTTCGAGTGGCTCGGTCACGAGATCCACCTCATCGACACCCCCGGCCACGTCGACTTCACGGTGGAGGTGGAGCGGAGCCTCCGGGTCCTCGACGGGGCGGTGGTCGTCTTCGACGCGGTGAACGGCGTGGAACCCCAGAGCGAGACGGTCTGGCGCCAGGCCGACCGGTACCGGGTCCCCCGCATCGCGCTGGCGAACAAGATGGACCGGGTGGGCGCCGACTTCGACGAGACGCTGCGCTCGATGCGCCACCACTTCCCCGACCACCGGTGCGCCGCCGTCCAGCGCCCGCTCGGTGCGGGAGCCGCTTTCGAGGGGCTCGAGGACCTCGTCCACCGGCGCACGGTCACCTTCGCGGACGACGACGACCCGCGCGCCTTCCGGGTGGCGTCGGGGATCTCCGAGGCCGGGGAGGCGCTCCGCCGGGAACTCCTCGCCCACCTGGCCGACGTGGACGACGGGGCGGCCACGGCCCTCCTGGAGGACGCCGACCTCGACGGGGAGGCCATGAGCCAGGCGGTGCGCCGGGCCACCCTCTCCGGCCGTTTCGTGGCGCTCCTGTGCAGTTCGGCCCTTCGCAACAAGGGTGTCCCGCAGGTCCTCGATGCCGTGTGCGCCTGGCTCCCCTCGCCCCTCGACGTGCCCCCGCCCCACGGCATCGACGCCTCGGGAAAGGAGGTGGTCGCCCCCGCCCCCTCCGACGAGGCGCCGCTCGTCGCGCTCGCCTTCAAGGTCTCCCTGCTCGACGAGATGCGCCGCTTCGTCTTCCTGCGGGTCTACTCGGGCCGGATCGCCGAGGGGGACGAGGTCTGGAACGCGAGCCAGGGGCGCAAGGAGCGGGTGGCCCGGGTGCTCCTCATGCACGCCTCGCAGAAGCGGCGTGTACCGGCGCTGGGCGCGGGGCAGATCTTCGCGGTGATGGGGCTCAAGGAGACCCGGACCGGCGACACCCTCACGGCCCCGGGCCATGGCCTGGTGCTCGAGCGCATCTCCGCCTACGAACCGGTCATCTCGGCGGCGGTGGAGGCGCGCAGCCTCACCGACCGGGAACTCCTCCTCGAGGCCCTCGCGCGCATCGCCGACGAGGACCCGAGCTTCCGCTTCGGCGAGAACACCGACACCGGCCAGCTCCTCGTCTCCGGGATGGGGGAGCTCCACCTGGAGATCGTGGCCGAGCGGCTCCGCCGGGAGTTCCACCTGGAGGTGCGCACCGGAGAACCCCAGGTCCTCCTGCGGGAAACCATCACGGTACCGGCCGAGGGCGAGGGGCGCTTCGAGCGTTCGATGGAGGAGGAGGAGATCTTCGGTCAGGCGAGCGTGGCGATATCCCCCCTTCCCCGGGGAACCGGGTTCCGGTTCTCCCTGTCGCCCGAGGCGAAGGCCCTGCCCTTCCTCCGGGGCGAGACCCTCGAGATGGCGGCCGCCGGGGCTCGCGAGGCCGCCGAGAGCGGCGTGCTCGAAGGACACCCCCTCCAGGACATCGAGGTCACCCTGACCGGCGCCACCTGGCGGGAGGGGGCCTCCCGCCCCTTCGCCTACAAGGTGGCCGTGGCCGACGCAGTGCGTGATGCCGCTACCCGGGCGGGGCCTGTGATCCTGCAGCCCATCATGCGCATGGAGGTCATCCTGCCCCCGGAGTACCTCGGGGAGGTGCTGGGGAGCATCGACCGGCGGAGGGGGTCGGTCCTGGAGGTCTCCGACCGGGGCGCAGCGGCGAGGGTCATCCAGGGGGAGGCCCCCCTCCGGAGGATGTTCGGGTATGCCACCGAGCTCCGCTCCCTCACCCAGGGACGAGCGGTCTTCACCATGCGCTTCGACCGCTTCGACCAGGCAGCCTGACCGGCACGTGGACAAATCTTTTCGGGCGCGCTAGACCATTTAGCGGCCCGCGCCACCGGACTGGCCCGAGCCCACCGGGAACGGTTCCCGCGCGAACGACGAAGGAAGTGCTGGATGGCCAGTGGAGTCGTGAAGTGGTTCAATGATGCGAAGGGCTTTGGTTTCATCACCCAGGACGGCGGTGGCGAGGACGTGTTCTGCCATCACACGGCCATCCAGACCGACGGGTTCCGTACCCTCAAGGAAGGACAGCGGGTCGAGTTCGAGGTGAAGAAGGGGCCGAAGGGGCTCCAGGCCGCGAACGTCAAGCCGCTGTAATCCGGCAGGTAAGAGACGTTCGGTGAAGGCCCGGCGCGAAGCCGGGCCTTCTCGTTTCCCCGGGCCGTGAGGCCCCTGTTTCAGCGAGGTCCCATGGTATTCAACCCGGGTTCGACGAAGCGTCAGAAGGAAGCATCCCGCCGCGACAAGCAGCGCAAGAAGGACGAGCGCCGCGAAGTGCGCAAGCGGGAGAAGGACGAGCGGGGCGGTGCCCCGAGCCCCGCGGGCGTGGACCCCGACATCGCCGGCATCGTTCCGGGACCGCAGCCCCTGCCAGAGGACTGAGTCGGACTACAGCCGCTTCAGGACCTCGTCGGCCATGGCGCGGGTGGAGAGCTTCCCCCCCAGGTCGGCGGTTCTCGCACCCTCCGTGATGGCCGCGTCGGCGGCCCGCTCGATCCGGGCCGCCTCGTCGGCGAGCCCCAGGGAGTGGCGGAGCATCATGGCCGCCGAGAGGATGGTCCCGATGGGGTTGGCGATCCCCTTCCCGGCGATGTCCGGCGCGGACCCGTGGATGGGCTCGTAGAGCCCCGGGCCACCCGAGCCGAGCGAGGCGGACGGAAGCATCCCCATCGAACCGGCGAGCACGGCCGCCTCGTCGGTGAGGATGTCCCCGAACATGTTCTCGGTGACGATGACGTCGAAGGAGGCCGGCGCCTGGACGAGGCGCATCGCCGCGGTGTCCACGAGCATGTGGTCGAGGGAGACGTCCGGGTTCTCCTTGCCCACCGCCGTGGCCACCTGACGCCACAGACGGGACGACTCGAGGACGTTGGCCTTGTCGACCGACGTCACCTTCTTCCGCCGCCCCTTCGCCAGCTGGAAGGCGAGCTCGGTGATGCGGCGAACCTCGTAGTCGGCGTAGTCGAGCGTGTCCACGGCGTGCTCGTGCCCGTCCTTCATGTGGCGCCCCTTGGGCACGCCGAAGTAGAGGCCGCCGGTGAGCTCGCGGATGACCAGGATGTCCACGCCCGCCAGCCGGTCGGCCTTGAGCGGCGAGGCATCGACCAGCGCCGGGTGGACCCGGACCGGGCGGAGGTTGGCGAAGACGCCGAGCCCCTTGCGCAGGCCGAGCAGCCCCTGCTCGGGCCGGGCCTTGGCGGCCGGGTCGTCCCACTTCGGGCCGCCCACCGCGCCGAGCAGCACAGCGTCGGCCGCCTGGCAGTCCCGCAGGACCTCGGGCGTCATCGCGACCCCGTGGGCGTCGATGGAGCAGCCGCCCATGAGCCGCTCCTCGAACCGCAGCTCGTGCCCGCCCCCCCGCACCACCGCCTGGAGCACCCGGACCGCCTCGGCCGTCACCTCGGGCCCGATGCCATCGCCGGGCAGCACCACGATCGTCGCCTTCATGTCGTCTCCCGCGGGCGCGCGCCGTCAGACGGCGACGGTGAGCCCGTACTCCACCGAGTCGCTGAGCGCACGCCAGCTGGCCTCGATGATGTTGGTGGAGGCGCCCACGGTGCTCCACCGCAGATCGCCCATGTGGGTGTCGATGAGGACGCGGGTCACCGCGCCCGTGCCGCTCTCGCTGTCGAGGATGCGAACCTTGTAGTCGGTGAGCTTCATCGCGCCGACGCTGGGATAGTGGGCGAGCAGCGCCTTGCGAAGCGCCGCGTCGAGCGCGTCAACCGGGCCGTGCCCCTCGGCGGCGGTGTGGAGCAACTCGCCCCCGACCTTCACCTTCACCATGGCCTCCGCGAAGATGCCGCGCCCGGTGCGGTGCTCCACGTTGACCAGGAAGTCGACGAGCTCGAAGGGCGGCCGGTAGCCCGGCTCCTGCCGCTTCATGAGCACCGCCACGGAGGCCTCGGCCGCCTCGAAGGAGAAGCCCTTCGACTCGAGCTCCTTGATCTCGCCGAGCACCCCGCCCACGTCTCCGCCGACGATGCCCATCTCCTCGGCCTTGGAGAGCAGGTTCCCGCGTCCGGAGAGCTCGCTCACCACCACCCGCATCCGGTTGCCCACGAGCACCGGGTCGAGGTGCTGGTAGGTGGACTCGTTGCGTCGCATGGCGGCGACGTGGATGCCCCCCTTGTGGGCGAAGGCCGACTTCCCCACGTAGGGCTGGTGGTCGTTGTGGGCCTGGTTGGTCACCTCGGCGACATAGCGGGCGAGCTCGGTGAGCGTGTGGAGCCGCCCCGTGGGCAGGCACTCGAGCCCCAGCTTCACCTCGAGCGCAGGGATGACGGAACAGAGGTTGGCGTTGCCGCAGCGCTCCCCGTAGCCGTTCACCGTGCCCTGGACCTGCACCACACCCTCGTGCACCGCCGCGAGCGAGTTGGCCACCGCCGTCTCGCTGTCGTTGTGGGCGTGGATCCCGAGCGGGCGGTCGATCCCGGCCCGCACCTTGCGGACCACGTCGGCGATCTGCCAGGGGAGCGACCCGCCGTTCGTGTCGCAGAGGACGAGGGTCTCCGCGCCACCCCGGGCCGCCGCATGGAGCGTGGCGAGCGCGTAGGCCGGGTCGGCGCGGTAGCCGTCGAAGAAGTGCTCGGCGTCGTAGATCACCCGGCGACCCTGGGCCAGCAGGTAGGCGAGGCTCTGCTCGATGATGCGGAGGTTCTCCTCCAGCGAGGTGCGCAGCACGTCGGTGACGTGGAGCGTCCAGGTCTTCCCGACCACCGTGCAGACCGGCGCGCCGGAGTCGACGAGCGCCCGGATGTTCGCGTCGTCCTCGGGTGCCCCCCCCACACGGCAGGTGGAGCCGAAGGCGGCGATGCGGGAGGTCTTCCAGGCGATGTCGCGCGCCCGGGCGAAGAACTCGGCGTCCTTGGGGTTGGAGCCCGGCCAGCCGCCCTCGATGAACGCCACCCCGAGCTCGTCGAGCCGCAGCGCCACGGCGATCTTGTCGTCGCAGGAGAGGGAGATGCCCTCGCGCTGGGTGCCGTCCCGAAGCGTCGTGTCGTAGATCTGGATCACGCCCGCTCCTGGAGGCGCCGCTCGTGTGCCGCGATCTGCGGCTCGAAGCGAAGGATGTATCCGAGCTCGTCCACCCCCTCGAGCAGGCAGGTGCGGGCGAACGGGTCGATGGGGAACGCCACCTGGATCCCGTCCGGGAGGGTCAACCGGAGCGAGGCGAGGTCCACCGTCAGCTCGGCCTCCGGACGGGCCTCGAGCTGCACGAGGAGCGATGCGTGGGCGCCCGCGTCGATGGCCACGGGCAGGAGCCCGTTCTTCAGGGCGTTGTTCTGGAAGATGTCGGCGAAGGAGGTGCTCACCACCGCCCGGAAGCCGAAGCCGGTGAGCGCCCAGGGCGCGTGCTCGCGAGAGCTGCCGCATCCGAAGTTGTCGCCGGCCACCAGGATCTTCGCGCCCTGCGCGCGGGGAGCGTTGAGCGGGAACTCGGGGCGCGGGGCGCCGTCCGGCCCGTAGCGCCAGTCGGAGAAGAGGCTCGACCCGAGGCCGGCCTTGTCGGTGGTCTTCAGGAAGCGGGCGGGGATGATCTGATCGGTGTCGACGTCGTTCTGGGGAACGACGACGACCCGGGACGTGAGCGTGGTGAACTGGGCCATGTCCTTCGATCCTCGTTAGGTGCGGGAGATGGTGCGCGGATCGGTGACCTTGCCGGTCACCGCAGCGGCTGCGGCGGTGAGCGGCGAGGCGAGCAGCGTGCGGCCACCCTTGCCCTGGCGCCCCTCGAAGTTGCGATTGGAGGTGGAGACGGCGTACTCGCCGGGCTGCAGCTGGTCGCCGTTCATGGCGATGCACATGGAGCAGCCCGGGTTGCGCCACTCCGCGCCCGCCTCGACGAATACCCGGTCGAGCCCCTCGGCCTCCGCCTGGGCCTTCACCGGCCCGGAACCTGGGACGACGAGCACGCGCATCCCGGGGGCCACCTTGCGCCCCTTCATCACCGAGGCGGCGGCGCGCAGGTCGGAGATGCGTCCGTTCGTGCAGCTCCCGATGAAGACCACCTGCACCGGATGGCCGGCGATGGCCTGGCCCGGGGAGAGCCCCATGTAGCGGAGCGCCTTCTCGAGGGCTGCCCGTTGCTGGACGTCGGGGAGGGAGGCCGGGTCGGGGGTGCGCCCACCGATGGCCATGCCCATCCCCGGGTTGGTCCCGAAGGTGATCATCGGCTCGAGCGAGGCGGCGTCGATGGTGACGCTCCGGTCGAATCGCGCGCCCGGGTCGCTGGGCAACGCGTGCCAGCGGGCCACGGCGCGGTCCCAGGCCTCGCCCTTGGGGGCGTACGGGCGTCCGGCCAGGTACTGGAAGGTGACGTCGTCGGGTGCCACCAGCCCGGCCCGCGCGCCCCCCTCGATGGCCATGTTGCACACCGTCATGCGCTCTTCCATGTCGAGCGCGCGGATGGCACTTCCGGTGAACTCGAAGACGTGGCCGGTGCCGCCGCCCACGCCGATGCGGGCGATGAGCGCGAGGATGACGTCCTTGGCCGAGACGCCGGCGGGCAGCTTCCCCTCCACCCGGACCTCGAAGTTGCGCGGCCGGTGCTGCAGCAGGCACTGGGTGGCGAGGACGTGCTCCACCTCGCTCGTCCCGATCCCGAAGGCGAGCGCCCCGAAGGCGCCGTGCGTGGCGGTGTGGCTGTCGCCGCAGACGATGGTCATCCCCGGCTGGGTGAGCCCCTGCTCGGGCCCCATCACGTGGACGATCCCCTGCGCCGGGTTGCCCCGCCCGAAGAGGGGGACCCCGAACTCGCGGCAGTTCTCCTCGAGCTGCCGGAGCTGGGCCGCGGCCTGCTCGTCGATCACCGGGCCCCGGGTGGGGATCGAGTGGTCGGCGGTGGCGGTGGTGAGGTCGGGACGGCGGACCTTGAGCCCACGACCCCGCAGGCCCGTGAAGGCCTGCGGCGAGGTCACCTCGTGGACGAGATGCCGGTCGATGAAGAGGACGGCCGGAGCCCCCTCTTCCTGTGCAACGACGTGGTCATCCCAGATCTTCTGCAGCAGCGTTCGGGGGTCGGTCATGTGGCTCGGCCGTTCTGGAAAAAGGGCCGCCCACTATACACGACGACGCTTCGCCTAGATCCCGAGCTTCTTGAAGAAATCGTTCCCCTTGTCGTCCACGAGGATGAAGGCCGGGAAGTCCACCACCTCGATCTTCCAGACCGCCTCCATGCCGAGCTCGGGGAAGTGGATGCACTCGACCTTCTTGATGTTCTCCTCCGCGAGCACGGCTGCCGGGCCTCCGATGGAGCCCAGGTAGAACCCACCGTGCTTCTTGCAGGCGTCGGTCACCTGCTGGCTGCGGTTCCCCTTCGCGATCATGACGAGCGACGACCCGTGGGACTGGAGCAGGTCCACGTAGGAGTCCATCCGGCCGGCGGTGGTCGGTCCGAAGGATCCCGAGGGCTTGCCCTTCGGGGTCTTGGCGGGGCCGGCGTAGTAGACGGGGTGGTGCTTCAGGTATTCCGGCACCCCCGCTCCGGCGTCGATGAGCTCCTTGAACTTGGCGTGGGCGATGTCGCGCGCCACCACCAGCGTGCCGGAGAGGAGCAGCGGCGTGGAGACCGGGTGCCTGGAGAGCTCGGCCAGGATCTCCTTCATGGGCCGGTTCAGATCGATCTTCACTCCGTGTCCGTGCTTGCCCTTCCACTGCTCGGGGATGAGCCGGCTCGGGTTCCGGTCCATGTCCTCGATGAAGATCCCCTCCTTCGTGATCTTGGCCTTGGCGTTCCGGTCCGCCGAGCAGGAGACCCCCATGCCCACCGGGCAGGAGGCGCCGTGACGGGGCAGTCGAACCACGCGCACGTCGTGGGCGAAGTACTTGCCACCGAACTGCGCGCCGATGCCCAGATTCTGCGCGGCCAGGAGCATCGACTTCTCCAGCTCCACGTCGCGGAAGGCCTGTCCGTGGGCGTTCCCCTCGGTGGGAAGGCCGTCGTAGTACTTCGTCGAGGCGAGCTTCACGGCCTTGAGATTCTGCTCGGCCGAGGTGCCGCCCACGACCACCGCGATGTGGTACGGCGGGCAGGCCGCCGTGCCGAGGTACTTCATCTTGTCGACGATGAACTTCTCGAGCTTCTCCGGCGTGAGCAGCGCCTTCGTCTCCTGCCACAGCATCGTCTTGTTCGCCGAGCCGCCCCCCTTGGCGACGAAGAGGAACTTGTACTCGGCCCCCTCGGTTGCGTAGAGGTCGATCTGGGCCGGCAGGTTGGTACCGGTGTTCACCTCGTCGTACATGTTGAGCGCGGAGGTCTGGGAGTAGCGCAGGTTCTCCTCGGTGTAGGTCCGGTAGACCCCCTTGGACAGCCACTCCTCGTCCTTCACGCCGGTCCAGACCTGTTGCCCCTTCTTGCCCATGATGATCGCCGTGCCGGTGTCCTGGCAGATGGGCAACTCCCCCTGCGCGGAGATCTCCGCGTTCCGGAGGAACGCAAGCGCCACGCCCTTGTCGTTCGGCGAGGCCTCCGGGTCGGAGAGGATCTTCGCCACCTGCTCGTTGTGGTCGGGCCGGAGGAAGAAGGAGAGCTCCCGCATGGCCTCGCGCGCCACGGCCTCGAGCGCGGACGGCTCGATCTTGAGCACCTCCTTGCCCTCGAAGGTCGTGACCGACACGCCCTCCTTCGAGATGAGCCGGTAGCGGGTCTGATCCTTCGAGAGGGGGAACGGGTCCTGGTAGTGGAACGCGGGGGTGGGCATGACACGGGAGGAAATCAGAACTCGCACCATCCGTCCACGGGTTCCGCTCGCCAGGCAAACGGAAGGGGCGCCACCCGCCGCGGAACCGCGGCCGGAGCGCCCCTCGATCCACGCGAGGTGGACTACT
>SESG01007197.1_pt1 | contig 46141 bp, 44 predicted proteins | sample 3171421 | NCBI WGS metagenome assembly SESG01 (sample SAMN10866946, study PRJNA518727) | freshwater metagenome | biome: subpolar coniferous forest; feature: holomictic lake; material: water; isolation source: holomictic Lake 227, 6 m and 8 m depth | place: Canada: near Kenora, Ontario | collected...
TTCTCGCCGTTCAGGATCCAGTCGTTGCCGTCGCGGCGCGCCGTGGTGCGGACTGCGGCCGCGTCGGAACCGGCGCCGGGCTCGGTGAGGCAGAAGGCGGCGATCATCTCGCCGGTGGTGAGCCTGGGGAGCCAGCGGGCCTTCTGGGCGTCGGTGCCGAAGAGGAGCAGGCCCCGCATGCCGATGGAGCTGTGGGCGCCGACGGTGAGCGCCACCGAGCCGTCGAACTTGGCGATCTCCTGGAGGACGCGGGAGTAGGCGGTGGAGCCGAAGCCGATTCCGCCGTGGGCCTCCGGGATGACGAGCCCGAAGAGGCCGAACTGGCGGAGCTCCTCGATGAAGGGCGCGGGCATCTCGGCCTTCACGTCCCACTCCCGGAACTCCTTCTCCCGTCCGGAGAGCAGCTGCCGGACCGAGGCGAGCACCTGGCCGAGCGTCTCCTTCTCCCCGTCCTCCATCTTCGGGAAGGGGACGATGATCTCTTCCTCGATCTCCCCCATGCAGAGGGACTGGACGTAGCTGGCGTTCTTCTTGTCGGGCACGGGAGCCTCCTGATTTGGGAATCAATATTTTGACGCGACGCGCAAGAGTTCGCAACAAGGAGGGTGAAAAATAAGAATGGCGGGGCTGGCCGAGGGGCCTGGGCCCCCGAACCGCTACCGGTCCTCGATGTCGATGCGCCAGCCCAGCTGCTCCTCCGGGCTGGGCCGGAGCGTGCGTGCGCCGCCTGCGAGCCCGGCCCGGTCTCGCACCCACGCGGCGAGCGCCCAGAGCTCCTCGTCCGGGATGGATGCGTAGGAGGGCATCGGGGTCCCGTCGAGGCCGGTGGCGAGCGTCAGCCAGAGCTCCGGGAGCGACTTCCCGCGGAGGAACCGGCCGCCGGAGAAGGGCAGCGGACGCAGCGGCTCCCCCCCGTCCCTCCGCAGCGTGGGCGCCGAGGGTCCGTCCCCCTCGCCGCCGTCGCCGTGACACTTGGCGCATCCGTTCCGCGCCCAGGCGATGGCCCCCTGCGCTGCGAGCTCCGGGGTCTCCGCCGGCGTCGGCGGGAGCGCGACCGGCGCCCCGGGCCCCTCCTCGCGGAAGCGAGGGGAGAAGGACTTCACGTGCTCGATCACCGCCCAGCGCTCGGCCTCCGAGAGCCAGCTCCAGGGGATCATGGCCGTGCCGTGCACGCCGCGGGAGATGGTGCGGAAGAGGTCGAGGTCGGTGGGCAGCGTGCCCGAGGGGGTGGAGCGGAACTCGTATACACCCGAAGTGAAATCTCGCGCCGGCACGGAGAGGCGCGCGGCGTGGAGCCCCTTCCCGTTCCCGTTCACCCCGTGGCAGGGGATGCAGCGGAGCCGGTAGACCTCGGCGCCCAGCGCCTGGAACCCCCGGTCCATCCCGGGTCGCGGCGCGGTGGGCGCAGATCCTGGGTCGGTCCCGGACAGCCAGCGCTGGACGGTGGCCTCCGCGGCGGGGGGGATGCCGCGGGTGGCAGGCGGAGGACGGTCGCAGGCGGAGAGGAGGGCCGCGGCCAGCAGGAGGGCGTGCGCGCGCGTCACCCCACGCCCCCTCCCTCCTCGCGGCGCGCCCGCAGCGCGACCCAGGCCTCGGGCGTGGGGATCTCCGGAGCCCCGGGAGGGCCCAGGAACCGCTCCGGATCCTCCAGGACGTCCTGGGCGATCCGCAGCGACCGGCCGGCGTAGAAGCCGTCGTTCACCCGCTCGTCGAGCGTCCAGCGCACGGAGAGCAGCTCCCGCACCTCGGTCCCGTTCCGCGTCGGCACCACCGTGGGGCGGACCCGCCCCACCACGCCGAAGATGCTCACGGTCCCGTACTCATACAGATGGTGAAATGTGTCGGAGAGCCCCACCGATCCCAGGTTGGCGAGGAAGAGGCTCCCGAAGAAGGGATCGTCCCGCATCAGGAACCCGGGGAGCAGGTTCCAGCGGTCCAGCCAGGCGGCGAGCGCCGTGAATCCGGAGACCACCGGGCCGGGCAGCCGCATCAGGAGCGCGGCCTCCTGGTCGATGCGCCGGCCGGGGGCGAAGCGCCCCTCGTCCACCGAGTCGGCCACGCGCCGAACCGTCTCGCCGAAGGACTCCTCGGCGCCGAAGCGGAGCTTGACCGTCGCGAAGGGGGCCTCGTCCCGCATCTCCTTCTTGGCGGCGAAGGCGACGGACACCTCGCGCCGCTGGTAGACCCGCCCGCCCGAGGCGAAGCGGTTGAGCCCCGGGCGCAGGTGGAGCGCCCGGGTGGATGCGTAGAGGACGAGGTGGAACAGCGTGGCCCGGTTCTCGTGGGAGCGGTTGTAGGCCCGGAGCCAGGCGCGGGCGCGACCCACGTCGTAGAAGGCCTCGTGATAGACCGCGCTCTCGTTCCGCCGGCGCATCAGGTACGGGACGATGGCCCGGACCGGTGGGAGGTCGCGGACGAGGTCGCCGTCGGGGCGCCGGAAGAGGGGCATCGCGCGAGAGACTCTCTAGCCTGAACGGGGGTGTCAACCCGGATCGGGCGTCGCCCTTTCGGGAAGCGCCCGTCCGCGCGGTGCGGTAGAAATGGGGTGTGCGCCCCGTCCGCCGCCTCGTGAGGACCGAGATCGTGCTCCCCAGGACCCGGTCCGGGAAGTACGCCGTCCTCGCGGCACTCGCCATCGGAGGGTCGGTGGCGGTGGCCATGGTGGTGCTCTTCACCGCCTACCTCGTCGAGACGGTCCGCAACATCCAGTGACCGGGGGCATGGCCGACCCGCTCCTGCCCCTCGACGCCGGCTGGAAGCAGGCCTGGGCCGATCGCGGATTCCGGCTGCGCCTCCTCGTCGTCCCGCCGGTCCTCGTCGCGACCCTCACCGCCCTGGCGGCGCTCGTGAAGTGGGTGGAGCGGCGCCCGGGCGCGGTCCTCCCCGACCCGGTGCTGGCGATGCTTCCCCCCCGGGACGCGACCTGGCCCATCTTCGCCCTCATCTACTCGGGCATCCTGCTGGCCGTGTTCCTGCTCGCCCGGACGCCCGTGCGGCTCCTGCTCGGGGTGCAGGCCTACGTGGCCATGGCGCTCCTGCGCATCGTGGTCATGTGGGCCACGCCGCTCGATCCCCCGGCCGGGATGATCGTGCTCGCGGATCCCCTCGTCCAGGTGATCGGGGGAGCGGCAGAGCCCCTCACCCGGGACCTCTTCTTCTCCGGCCACACCTCCACGATGTTCCTGCTCTTCCTGGCGGTGCCGGGCCGGGCGGCCAAGGCCTTCTTCCTGGCGTGCACCGGAGGGGTGGCCATCCTGGTGCTCCTGCAGCATGTCCACTACACGGTGGACGTGCTGGCGGCCCCGGTCTTCGCCTACGCCGCCTGGCGGGTCTCCCGGAAGACCTGGCCGCAGGCCGCGCTTGCCCCCCAGCAAAAGGAGACTACGATGAGAGGATGTCAGAAGTGACGACGCCCGAGCGAGGTCCGGCGCTCCATGTCCTCGTGGTCGACGACGAGCGGGTGGTGCGCCGCGCCCTGCAGCGGATCCTGGAGCGAGACGGCCATGTCGTGCTGCTCGCCGAGTGCGGCCAGGAGGCCATCGACATCTACGGCGCCCGGGGCAAGGAGGTCGACGTGGTCGTCCTCGACATCATGATGCCCGACGTGGACGGCCGCGAGGTCCTTCGGCGCATGCGCGAGATGAACCCCGGGGTCCGGGCCATCCTCTCCTCCGGCTTCACCGCCGAGAGCGATCCGTCGCTCACCATCCCCGGAACCTGGCTCCTCCAGAAACCGTACACGCCCGAGCAGGTCCGCGCCGCCATCGCCGAGGCGGTCGCCGCGAAATAGTTTCCGGGGCCGGTTAGAATCCGCCGCGCATGAGCACGACGACGGACGGAAAGCGGCAATTCGCGAGCGACAACTACGCGGGCATCTGCCCGGAGGCGTGGGAGGCGATGGCCCGCGCCAACGCCGGGCACGCGCGGTCCTACGGGGACGACCCCTGGACGGCCCGGGCCGCCGACCTGATCCGGGAGCTCTTCGAGACCGACTGCGAGGTCTTCTTCGTCTTCAACGGGACGGCGGCGAACTCCCTTGCGCTCGCCTCCATGTGCCAGAGCTACCACTCCATCGTGTGCAGCGAGGTGGCCCACGTCGAGACCGACGAGTGCGGCGCCCCCGAGTTCTTCTCCAACGGGACCAAGGTCCTCACCGCCGCCGGCGAGTCGGGCAAGATCGACGCCGCCGCCGTGGACTGGGCCGTGCGGCGCCGGACCGACATCCACTACCCGAAGCCGCGCGTGGTGAGCGTCACGCAGGCCACCGAGCTCGGGACCGTGTACGGCGTGGACGAGCTCAAGTCCATCTGGGCCCGCGCCAAGTCGCACGACCTCCGGATCCACATGGACGGGGCCCGCTTCGCGAACGCCGTGGCCTCGCTCGGCTGCACCCCCAAGGAGATCACCTGGCAGGCCGGCGTGGACGTCCTCTGCTTCGGAGGCACCAAGAACGGCATGGCGGTGGGGGACGCGGTGGTCTTCTTCGACCGGAACCTGGCCCGCGAGTTCGACTACCGGTGCAAGCAGGCCGGGCAGCTCTCCTCCAAGATGCGCTTCCTCTCGGCGCCCTGGGTGGGGATGCTGGAGGGGGGCGCCTGGCTGCGCCACGCCCGCCACGCCAACGCCATGGCGGAGCTCCTGCACACCCTCGTGTCGGCGATCCCGGGCGTCCTGGTGCGCTACCCGCGCCAGGCGAACAGCATCTTCCTGGGGCTCTCCCCGGAGGTGCGCGACGCCCTGCACGGGCGGGGCTGGCACTTCTACGACTTCATCGGCTGGGGCGGGGCGCGCCTCATGTGCTCCTGGGACACCTCCGAGGAGGACGTCCGCGCCCTGGCGCGCGACCTGGCCGAGCTCTCGGCGTAGTCGGGGCACGAGCTCCATGCGGCGGCGAAGAAGCCGTCCGTCCCGTGCCGGTGGGGCCACAGGCGCAGCCGTCCGTCCGGGTCGGTCGCACCCGGAAGAGTATCACTATCAGTGAAATCCGGGTGGGCGGCGCCGAAGGCCAGCGCCACCTCGTCGTCCTCCTCCCGCCGGAAGGTGCAGGTGGCGTACACGAGCCGGCCGCCCGGGCGGACGTGGCGGGAGGCCACCTCCAGGATCTCGAGCTGCAGGGCGGGGAGCGCCGGGAAGGTCCCCGGGTCGATGCGGAAGCGCTGGTCCGGTCCCCGGCGCAGCGCGCCCAGCTCGGAGCAGGGGGCGTCCACGAGCACCCGGTCGGCGCGCAGGTCGGGGGGTGGCGTGGCGCCGTGGAGGACCACCCGGGCGCCGGCACGGGACGCCCGGGTCCGGAGCCGGTCGAGGCGCGAGGCGTCCGGGTCGCAGGCGTGGACCTCGCCCTCCGGTCCCACCGCGGCCGCCAGCTGGAGCGCCTTCCCCCCTGCGCCGGCGCAGAGGTCGAGCACCACCTCGCCGGGGCGCGCGCCGACCGTCTCGCCGAGCAGCTGGCTCCCCTCGTCCTGGACCTCGAAGAGCCCCTCCCGGAAGGAGGGGAGGGCGAGGAGGTTCGGGCGGGGGGTCCGCACCTCGAGCCCGTCCGGAGCGAGCCGGGTGGGGCGGGTCTCCACCCCTTCCCGGGCGAGCCGCTCCGCCAGGGCCTCCCGGGGGACGCGGGCCCGATTCGCCCGGAGGAAGACCGGGCCGGGGAGGTCGAGGGCGTCGGCCGCCCGGGGTGCCTCGTCACCGCAGGCACGGCGGAGCTCGACCTCGAGCCAGTCGGGCATCGAGTACCGGTCCGCGAGGCCGGTGGGCGGTGGGACCGGCGCTGGCAGCGCGCCGTTCGCGAGTCCGCAGAGCCGCTCCGCGTCGCCCCGTCCGGCCAGGTCCCGGAGCAGCGAGGCGAGCAGGAGGAGCGGGGGCGCTCCGGCGCCCACGTGGAACCGGAGCCGCCGCCGCCAGAGACCCACGCCGAAGAGGGCCTCGGCCACCGCCCGCCGCGCGCCGGAGGGGAGGTCGCGACGGGAGCGGAGGAAGCGATCGAGGACCCGCTCCGCGGCCGCGCCGCCGAGCAGCTCGGTGAGGGGCGCCTCGAGCGCCGGCGCGACGCCCGTGAGTCCCTCCCAGGGGATGTCGGTGAGCCTCTCCGTGGCGCGATCCTGCACCGGACGACTGTAGCGCGACCCCGAGGGGTTGCGCCCGGGGCTCCGTCCCTGCGAGAAGGGGCCATGGCGGTCCTGCTCTACGTGCTGGGCGTGGCGCTCCTCGCAGCGGGCGTGGCCGGCCTCGTCCTGCCGGTGCTGCCGGGAGCCGTCCTGCTGGTGGCCGGCGTGCTCTCCCTCGCCTGGGCGGGGGACTTCACCATCCTGGGGAAGGGGACGGTCGCCTTCGCCGGGGCCATGGGGCTCGCCATCACCGCAGTGGACTGGGGCGCGAGCGTCCTCGGCGCGAAGGCCTTCGGCGCCTCGCGCTGGGCGATCGTCGGCTCGGCGGTGGGGCTCCTCGTGGGGCTCTTCCTCGGGCTGCCCGGGATCGTCCTCGGTCCCGCCGTGGGGGCGCTCGCCTTCGAGTACGCGAAGGACCCGGACTTCGGGCGGGCGCTCCGGGCGGGCACCGGCGCATTCCTCGGATTTCTCGCCGGGAGCGTCCTCAAGGTGGCTCTCGCCTTCATCCTCCTCGGCGTGGTGGCGCTCCGCTTCGTCCTGCGGTGAGACGGATGGGGAGCGCCTTCCAGGGCAAGGTGGTGCTGGTGACCGGCGGGGCCGGAGGGATCGGTCGCGCCGTGGCGGAGGCCTTCGCGGGCGAGGGGGCGCGGGTGGCGGTGGCAGGGCGGAATCTCGAAGCGCTCCGGGCGGTGGAGCTTCCCGGGGGTTCGCCCCTCGCCGTCCCGCTCGACGTGCGGGACGCCGCGGCCTGGGAACGGGCGATCGCCACGGTGGTCGGGGAGCTCGGCCGGCTCGACGTCCTCGTGCACAACGCGGGGGTCGTCGAGGTGGGCGCGCTGGAGACCCGCCCGGTGGAGGCGCTCCGCGCGGTGCTGGAGACGAACCTCCTCGGCGCCATGCTCGGCACGCGGGCGGCGCTGCCCGCGCTGCGGGCGAGCCGGGGTGCGGTGGTCCACGTGGCCTCGCTGGGGGGGCTCGTGCCGATGCCCTTCGAGGCCTGCTACGCGGCCACCAAGGCGGGGCTGCGGCAGCTCTCCTTCTCGCTCCGGGCGGAGCTCGGCGAGGCCGGCGTCTCGGTGTCGGTGGTCACGCCCGACTCGGTGGACACCGCGCAGCTCGCGCGTGAGCTGCGCCACGACGAGGCGGCGCTCTCCTTCGCGAACCCGCCCCTGCCTCCCCGGGTGGTCGCGGCCGCGGTGGTCCGGGCCGCGCGCACCGGCGCCGCGGAGATCCTCGTCCCCGGCGTGAGCGGCCTCGCGGCACGGATCGCGGCGGCCTTCCCCCGGCTGCTCCTGTGGCTCCTCCCCTTCCTGCGCCGCGCCGGGGCGAGGCGGATGGCGCGGTTGCGATCCTCCGGGCGGTGACCCGCGCGTTCGTCTTGCACCGGCCCTTGCGTCCGGGCAAAGTGCGCCCGTGCGCGACACCCTCTACGATCAGGTTCCCTACCGCATCCCCGAGATCGAGCACCGCTACGGGGAGAACGTCCATCTGCTCGCCGACCCGCTGCTCCTCGACCTGCTCGCCAAGCTCGCGGCGAAGGAGACCGAGCAGCCCGCGGTGAACAACCTGGTGGTCGACATCTACCGGGGGCTCTCCCGCGTGGTACTGAACGCCGAGTTCCCGCGCCGCGTGGTGGAGGTGCCCACCCGGATGATCGACCACACGCCCGAGGGGGTCTGGCGAGGCCAGATCCTCGAGCCGGAGACCCGGGCGGTCACGGTCAACATCGCCCGCGCCGGCGCCGTGCCCTCGCACACCGTGTACGGGCTTCTCAACACCGTGCTGATCCCGAAGCTGGTGCGCCAGGACCACATCATCATGAGCCGGATGCTCGGCGCGGCCGACCAGGTGGTGGGAGCCGGCATCGGCGGGATGAAGATCGGCGGCGACGTGGAGGGGGCCTACCTGCTCTTCCCCGACCCGATGGGCGCGACCGGCTCGTCGCTCTCCATGGCCCTCGACACCTACAAGAAGAAGGTCCCCGGGACGGCGCGGAAGATCATCGCGCTCCACCTCGTGGTGACGCCCGAGTACCTGAAGCGGATGAGGAAGGACCACCCGGAGCTGGTGGTCTACGCGGTCCGGCTCGACCGCGGTCTCTCCCCGGAGAAGGTGAAGGGCACGGTGCCGGGCACGTTCTGGGACGAGGAGAAGGGGCTGAACGACCACGACTACATCGTCCCCGGGGCCGGCGGCCTCGGCGAGGTGATGAACAACGCGTGGGTTTGACGGCGCCGGCTTCAGCCGGCGCTGGAACCATCACGGAACCGTTCCGAAAAGGGGAAGGCCCCGATCGCTCTCGCGATCGAGGCCCCCTCGAGCTTCACCTGAAGCGAAATCCTACGCCATCGGCTTGTCGAGCACCGCGACCAGGTCCTTCACGGCCTTGACCGACTTGTCCATCATGGCCTGCTCCTCGGCGTCGAGCTTCACCTCGAGGATCCGCTCGGCCCCGCCGGCGCCGATGACCACCGGCACGCCGACGTAGAGCCCCTTCACGCCGAACTCGCCGTTCAGGTAGACGCAGGTGGGCAGGACGCGCTTCGAGTCCTTGAGGAACGACTCGGCCATGGCGATGGCCGACGAGGCCGGCGAGTAGAAGGCCGACCCGGTCTTGAGCAGCGCCACGACCTCGCCACCGGCGCCGCGGGTGCGCTTCACCATCGCGGCCATGCACTCCTTGGCCTTGGCGGCGTCGCCGTACTTCTTCTCGAGCAGCTCCATCACCGGGACGCCGCAGACCGCCGTGTAGCGGACGAGCGGGACCATGTCGTCGCCGTGGCCGCCCAGGGTGACCGCGGTGACGTCCTTCACGGAGACGCCGAGCTCCCAGGCGATGAAGGCGGCGAAGCGGGCCGAGTCGAGCACGCCGGCCTGGCCCACCACCATGTGGTGCGGGAGGCCGGTGAGGCGCTGACAGAGCGTGACCATCGCGTCGAGCGGGTTGGAGATCACGATGACGAAGGCCTTGGGGGCGTGCTGCTTGATGCCCTCGGACACCGCCGTCATGATCTTGGAGTTCACCGCGATGAGGTCGTCGCGGCTCATGCCCGGCTTGCGGGGCAGGCCGGCGGTGACGATGACCACGTCGGAGCCGGCGATGTCGGCGTAGCTGTTCGTGCCCTTCACGCTCACGTCGAACCCGTCTACCGGCGCGGCCTCGGCGATGTCGAGGGTCTTGCCCTGGGGCAGCCCCTCCACGATGTCGAAGAGCACCACGTCACCGAGTTCGCGCAGCGCGCAGAGCTGGGCCAGCACGCCGCCGATCTGCCCGCCGCCGATCAACGCAATCTTCTTCCTCGCCATGGTCGTTCTCCTTCGGGATGGTGGTACGTGGGGGTGGGACTACGGCATGCCATCGATGATGGCGTTCAGCGTGGAACTGGGGCGCATCGCCTTCCCGGTCTTGACCGGATCCGGCTGGTAGTAGCCGCCCAGGTCCTGCGGCTTGCCCTGGGCGCCGATGAGTTCCGCGTTGATCCTGGCCTCGTTCTCCTGCAGCGCCTTCGCCACCGGGGCGAAGCGGGCCTTCAGCGCGGCGTCCTTGTCCTGTGCGGCCAGCGCCTCGGCCCAGTACATGGCCAGGTAGAAGTGGCTGCCGCGGTTGTCGATCTCGCCCACCTTGCGGGCCGGCGACTTGTTGGTGTCGAGGAACTTGCCGACGGCCTGGTCGAGGGTCTCGCAGAGCACCGCTGCCTTGGCGTTCTTGGTCGTCGCCGCGATGTGCTCCAGCGAGGCGCCCAGCGCGGAGAACTCGCCCAGCGAGTCCCAGCGGAGGTAGCCCTCCTTCTGGAACTGCTGCACGTGCTTGGGGGCCGAGCCGCCCGCACCCGTCTCGAAGAGCCCGCCACCGGCGAGCAGCGGGACGATGGAGAGCATCTTGGCCGAGGTGCCGATCTCCAGGATGGGGAAGAGGTCGGTGAGGTAGTCGCGGAGCACGTTGCCGGTGACCGAGATGGTGCTCTCCCCCCTGCGGATGCGCTCCAGCGAGACCTTCATCGCCTCGACCGGCGCGAGGATGCGGATGTCGAGCCCCGTCGTGTCGTGCTCCTTCAGGTACTTCTCCACCTTGGCGATCACCTGCCGGTCGTGGGCCCGGTTCCGGTCGAGCCAGAAGAGAGCCGGCCAGCCGGAGGCGCGGGCGCGCGTCACCGCCAGCTTCACCCAGTCGCGGATGGGGATGTCCTTCGCCTGGCACATGCGGAAGATGTCGCCCGTCTCGACCTTCTGCTCGAGGAGCGTGGCGCCCGTGGCGTCGTCGACCACGCGGATCACGCCGTCCGACGGTGCGAAGAAGGTCTTGTCGTGCGAGCCGTACTCCTCGGCCTGCTGCGCCATGAGCCCCACGTTGGGCACGCTGCCCATGGTGGCCGGGTTGAACGCGCCGTTCTTCCGGCAGTCGTCCATGATCTCCCGGTACATCGTGGCGTAGCAGCGGTCGGGGATCATCGCCTTCGTGGCGGCGAGCTTGCCCTCCGTGTTCCACATGCAGCCCGACTCGCGGACCACCACCGGCATCGAGGCGTCGACGATGATGTCGTTCGGCACGTGCAGGTTGGTGATGCCCTTGTCCGAGTCCACCATGGCGAGCGAGGGGCGGTTCGCGTAGGTGGCCTGGATGTCGGCCTCGATCTCGGCGCGCTTCGCCTCGGGGAGCACCTGGATCTTCTTGAGGAGGTCGCCGAGGCCGAGCCTCTGGTCCACGCCGGCCTGCCGGAGCGCCTCGGCGTGCTTCTCGAAGACATCCCTGTAGAAGACGGTGACCGCGTGGCCGAACATGACGGGGTCGGAGACCTTCATCATGGTGGCCTTGAGGTGCAGCGAGAGCAGCACGCCGTCCCTCTTCGCCTCGTCGATCTGGTCGGCGTAGAACTTCCGGAGCGCCTTCACGCTCATCTTCGTGGTGTCGATGATTTCGCCGGCGAGCAGCGCGGCCTTCTTCTTCAGGACGGTGACCTTGCCGGCCGCGTCGACGAACTCGATGCGGTAGTCGGTGGCCTTGTCGAGCGTGAGGGCATTCTCGTTGCCGTAGAAGTCACCCTCGGTCATGTGCGCGACGTGGGCCTTGGAGTCGGTCGTCCAGGCGCCGAGCTTGTGCGGCTTCTTCTTCGAGAAGGCCTTCACGGCGGGAGGGGAGCGCCGGTCGGAGTTGCCCTCGCGGAGCACCGGGTTCACGGCGCTTCCGAGGCACTTCTGGTACCGGGCGAAGATGGCCTTCTCCGCGTCGTCCTTCGGGACCTCGGGGTAGTTCGGGACGGCGAAGCCATGCGCCTGCAGCTCGGCGATGGCCTCCTTGAGCTGGGGGACGGAGGCCGACACGTTGGGCAGCTTGATGATGTTCGCGTCCGGGGTCTTGGCGAGATCGCCGAGCTGGCCGAGGAAGTCGGGCATGCGCTGCTCCGGCTTCAGGAAGTCGCCGAAGTTGGCGATGATGCGGCCAGCCACCGAGATGTCTCGGGTCTCGACCTCGACGCCGGTACCCTTCGTGAACGCCTGGACGATGGGGAGCAGCGAGAAGGTCGCGAGGGCAGGGGCCTCGTCGATCTGCGTCCAGATGATCTTCGACGTCTTGGTGGTCATTCCGTCTCCTTGGGACGAGGGGGTGCCGGGCGTCTGTCCTGGCTTCTCGACGCAGGGCCCCGGATGGCTTTGGGTCCTTGCTAGACACCAAGTCTCGCCTGCGGTGTCAAGGCGGAAACCGGGTCTCGTGGGCCGAGCGGGTCGGGATCGGCCGGGGGTACGTCCGCTCAGGGTCCCTCCGCAGGCGGACCCCCGAGCGCCCAGGTGGCGGCCCGGCGCAGCGATCGCCAGAGGGTCCGGGCGAGGAGCGCCAGGGTGGCGAGGAGGGCCAGGGCGAGCGCCAGGGCCACCCAGGGATGGCTCCAGACGAGCCAGGCCATCCCGGCGACGGTGGAGACCTCCGCCCCGGTGGCCACGGCGTTGGAGACCGGCTCGGGGGAGGCGTCGATGGCGGTCCGGAGCTTGAGCTTGGTGACCGTCGTGGCCGCCCCGAGCGAGCCCCCGAGCAGGCCGGCCACGATCACCAGGGCCGGGTTCGCCCCCCATGTGGCGAGCACCGCGAGCAGCGCCGCCGCCACCGGACGGATGGCCAGGTGGACGGCCTCCCACGCCGTGGCCAGGCCCGGGACGAGCGAGGCGGCCACCTCGAGCACGGTGAGCCCGAGCGCCACCCCGATCACCCACGGGTTCTGGAGGACGTGGAGCCCCTCCGGGAGGGTCACCCACCCGAGCCGGCCGGCGGCGCCGGTGAAGGCCACCGTGGAGTAGAGGCTGACGCTCGACGACCAGGCGATGCCGAGGGCCGAGGCGAGGGCCGTCAGGGGGGACATCGGGGCATCTTACAGCGCCGTCCCTCGCTACGCCGGGATCCCCTCGAACAGCACCGACGAGAGATACCGCTCCCCGGCGTCGGGCAGGATGGTCACGACGAGCTTCCCCTGGTTCTCCGGCCGCGACGCCACCTTCACCGCGGCCACCACCGCCGCACCGCAGGAGATGCCGCAGGTGATCCCCTCCTCGCGGTGGAGCCGCCGCGCCATCTCCACGGCCTCCTCGTTCGTGACCTGCGCCACCTCGTCCACGAGCCCGAGGTCGAGGACCTCCGGCTTGAAGCCGGCGCCGATGCCCTGGATCTTGTGGGGCCCCGGCTTCACCGGCTCCCCGGCGCGGGTCTGGGTGAGCACCGGCGACGCCGTGGGCTCGACGGCCACCGTCCAGACCGCCTTGTGCTTCTCGTTCTTGAGGTAGCGGGACACGCCGGTGATGGTGCCGCCGGTGCCCACGCCCGCCACGAAGACGTCCACCTTGCCGTCGGTGTCCCGCCAGATCTCCGGGCCGGTGGTCTCGAAGTGGATGCGCGGGTTGGCGGGGTTCTCGAACTGGTGGGGCATCCAGTACTTCTTCGGATCGCCGGCGACGATCTCCTTCGCCCTGGCGATGGCGCCCGACATCCCCTTCGCACCCTCGGTGAGGACGAGCTCGGCCCCGAAGGCGCGGAGCATCCGGCGCCGCTCGAGCGACATCGTCTCCGGCATGGTGAGGATGATCGGGTAGCCGCGGGCCGCGGCGACGAAGGCCAGCGCGATGCCGGTGTTCCCGGAGGTGGGCTCGACGATGGTGACGTCCCGCGAGCCGGGCGTGAGGATGCCCTTCTGCTCGGCGTCCCAGATCATGGCGGCGCCGATGCGGCACTTCACCGAGTAGGCGGGGTTGCGCCCCTCGATCTTGGCGACGATGGTGGCCGGGAGCCCCTTCGAGATCCGGTTCAGCCGGACGAGTGGCGTGTTCCCGATGGAGCGGCTGTTGTCCTCGTAGATCGGCATGGCGTTCCTCTCCTCTGGGCTTCCTGGCCCGTTCAGATGTTGAAATCGGTCGAGCCCGAGGCCGCCTGGACGCGCCGGACCAGGTCCTCGAGCGTGACGCCGTCGAGCGACGCCGACAGGGCGTGCTCCGCCTCTGTCCACAGCTGGTGAAGTGCGCGCCCCGCCGCCGCGCCGCCGCCCGGCGCCGGGCGCCCTCGGGAGGGACGGATCGCGAGCGCCTCGGGCCCCTCGACCGCGCGGACGAGGTCGCCGGCGCGGACCTGCGACGGTGTGCGGGCGAGCCGGTGGCCGCCGCGCGCGCCCCGCTCGCTCTCGACGATGCCGGCGCGCCCCATCTGCCCGAGGACCGCCTCGAGGAACTTGGCGGGAGCGCCGGTCCGGCGCGCCACCTCGGAGGTGCGGACGAGCTCGCCCGGCGACGCGTGGAGTGCGAGGTCGAGGGCGGCGCGGAGGGCGTATTCGGACTTGAGGCTGAAGCGCACGGTGAATTCCTATAACTCAGATAGGAATACTACCTAACCGACCCGCCACCCGCAAGCCCCTTTCGAGGTCATCGGGTGGGACGAATTCGCCCATCCGCCCAAGAAACAATAAGATTCCGCCCCAGGAGGGTACCATTGCGCTTCGCCTGCCAGAGCTGTGGCCGTGCCTACGTCATCTCCGACGACCTTGCCGCCCGGGCCTTCCGGATGAAGTGCAAGGGCTGCGGTCAGGTGATCGTCCACCGTCCCGCGTCCGCGCCACCTCCACCGCCGGTCCAGGCTGCGCCGCCCGCCGAGCGCCACCCGCTCGCCACCCCGCTCGTGGAGGTCGCCGGGGTCGCCGGGGTGCCAGCCCCTCCGGAGCCGACGCCGACGCCCCCGGAAGCTCCTGCGCGCGCGGCGCCGTTTCCCGAGGGAACGCCCGGACCTCCGCCATCGGGAGAGGAGGACACGCACCTGACGCTGCTCCGCCCGACCCGGCCGCCCCAGCGAACGCAGCGCGCGGAGGCGCCGTCGCAGGAGCGCCCGGAGAGGAGCTCGCCGTGGACGCGGGTCGGCCTGGTGGCCGTGCTCCTCGCCCTGGCGACGGTCGCCGCCTGGTGGTTCCTGAAGGTCCGCGCCGGCCCGTAGGGCTCAGCGGCTCAGCGGACGAGGAGCATCTTGCGCATCTTGAGGTGGGGTATGCCCTCCTCGAGGAAGGTCTCCCCCTCCGCCACGTAGCCGCGGCGGGTGTAGAAGTTCACCGCCGGCACCTGCGAGTGGACGACGATCTCCCGCAGCCCGCGCAGCTCGGCCATCCGCTCCAGGGCCTCGAGCACCGAGCCCCCGACGCCCGACTTCCGCGTCGTCGGCAAGGTCGCCATCCGTCCGACCTGGCAGGTGCGGGAGTCGAGCCGGACCGCACGACCGGTGCCCACGCAAGTCCCGTCCTCGTCGAACACCACCACGTGGTCGGCGTTGAAGTCGTAGGCGTCCCGATCGAGCGGACGGGGCACCCCCTGCTCCACCTCGAACACGAGGCGGCGCAGTTCGTAGGCGAGATCCCGATCCTGGGTGGTGGAGGCGTACCGGACGGTGTGGGCCATGGACGAACCTTTACCGAAACGGGGCGGCCGTTGCCAGGGGGGGCGCCCGGAACGCCGGCGTGCTATCGAGGCTGCATGCAGCCCTGGGAGACGGTCGACCGGACGAAGGTCGAGGGAGGCACCGAACTGGTGCTGGCCCGCCGCGGGGAGGAATGGGTGGTGCGCAACGACGGGCGCGTGCTCATGTCGAGCCGGCAGCACGGCTCGGAGGACGCGCTCGCCCAGCTGGCGCTCGACCGGCTGGAGAGGCCCGGCGGGGCGCGGACGGTGCTCATCGGCGGCCTGGGGCTCGGCTACACGCTGCGCGCCACGCTCGACCGGATCGGTCCGGAGTCCCGGGCGGTGGTCGCGGAGATCTCGCCGGCGCTCGTCTCCTGGAACCGGGCGCAGGTGGGGCACCTCGCCGGCCATCCCCTCGACGACCCGCGCGCCCGGCTCCAGATCGGCGACGTGGTCGCCCGGATCGCCGAGGCCGCCGGCGCCTTCGACGCCATCCTGCTCGACGTGGACAACAGCCCCTCCTCGATGGTGCTCGCCGGGAACGACCGGCTCTACGGCCCGCGTGGGGTCCGGGCCTGTGCCCATGCCCTCTCCGCCGGAGGGGTGCTGGCGGTCTGGTCGGCCGGGCCGGACACCCGCTACCTGGAGCGGCTGGAGCGGGAAGGGCTCGAGGCCCGGAGCGTCACCGTCCCGGCGCGCGGGTTCGGCGGCGGCGGAGCGCGGCACGTCGTTTTCCTGGGAGTGAAGAGGGGCGCTACCCCTCGCCGTCCCGGAAGAGGCGGAACCCCAGGGCCAGCCCCGCGATCCCCACGAGGAGCAGCACCCCGATCGGCAGCGCCATCTCGGAGGCGCTGAGGCCGCGCCAGGTCGCGCCCTCGAGCGCCAGGATTCCCCACTTCACCGGGGAGACGTTGCTCACCGTCTGCATCCAGGTGGGCATGACGAAGAGCGGGATCATGCCGCCGCCGAACATCGAGAGGGGCATCATGATGGCCCAGCCGAGGCCGCCCGCCGCCTGCTCGGTCTTCCCCAGCACCGCCACCGTCATCATGATCCCGACGAAGCACACGGCCACGGCGAGGGCGGCGGCCGCGAGCAGCGGCCAGGAGGTGGCGCGGATCCCGAAGAAGGCGACCCCGAGCCCGAGCAGCAAGGTCTCCACCGCGGCGATGGTGAGGAAGCAGGCGAGCGCCTTCCCGAGCAGCACGTCCAGGCGGGAGAGCGGCGAGGTCTCGAGCCGCATCAGCGTCCCCCGCGTGCGCTCGGTCACGAGCGACAGCGCGAAGCCGAGCGCGCTCCCGATGACACCCCAGAGGATGCCCTGCGGGAAGGTGAAGTCGAAGGCGGAGCGAGGCCCCACCTTCTCGTTGCGCACCTCCCGCCGCACGATCTCGATGGGCTTCCATCCCGACCCGCCGCCCGAGGCAGGCTCCCGGGCCGGGGCCCCGTCCATGAAGGTCCGGAGCTGTCCCAGGAAGGTGGCGGTCTCGTCCCGACGCGGACCGGCCGGCGTCCCCGCGAGATCGCCGAGCGACCGGTTCACCATCGTGCGCGTGCGGGACGGGTCGGTGAAGAGGTCCGACATCGACTGCATGGCGGCCCCGGTGAGGATCCCGGCGAGCATCGCCCCCTCGGCCGAGCGAGCCGGGTCCACCTCCAGCTCCAGCTGGCGCGGGGGGCCGAAGAAGAGCCGCTCCGAGGCCTCCCCGTATCCCCGCGGCACGATCACGGCGGCCGACCGCTTCCCCTGCCGGACCAGCCGCGTGGCCTCCTCCCGGGGCGCCGACGAGATCTCGAGGCTTCCCTCGGCCTGGAGCCGCGAGACGAGCCCTGCCGACTCGGACGTCCCGTCCTCGTCCACCACGACCACCGGGATGCGCCCCTTCTCCCCGCCGCCGCCGAAGACGTATCCGAAGAAGAGGGCCATGAGGATGGGCCACCCGAGCGCGAAGAAGAGGGTGGCCCGGTTCCGGGAGATGAGCCGGAGGTCCTTGCCGGCCAGGGCGGAGATGGCGCGGAGGCGGGAGGAGCTCATGCGTCGCGCAGCCTCCGCCCGGTGAGCCGGAGGAAGACCGCCTCGAGGTCGGCCCGCTCCACGCGGAAGTCGTCGACGCGCCGCGCGGCCAGGATGCGCGCGAGCTCGCCGGCCGGGTCGGGCGTGGGGATCCGCAGCTCGGTCTCCCCCTCGACGACCACCAGCGTCGGGTCTCCGCCGTGGAGCGCGAGCAGTTCCCGCAGGGTTCCCAGCGCGAGCACGCGCCCGCCGTCCACGATGGCGATGCGGTCGCAGATGCGGGCGGCCTCCTCCATGTAGTGGGTGGTGTAGACGACGGCGCGGCCGGCGCCGCGAAGCTCGAGCACGCGGTCCAGGATCGCGTTCCGGGACTGGGGGTCCACCCCCACCGTGGGCTCGTCGAGCAGGACGAGGGCCGGGTCGTGCACGAGCGCCGCCGCCAGGTTGAGCCGCCGCTTCATGCCGCCCGAGAGCACCGCCGTCCGGTCGCGCCGCCGGTCCTCGAGCGACGCGAAGGAGAGGGCCCACTCGACCCGCTCCCGGAGGGCTTTTCCGGAGAGCCCCTGGATCCGGCCGAAGAAGCGGAGGTTCTCGTCCGGGGTGAGCGCGTCGTAGAGGGCGAGGGCCTGGGGTGCCACGCCGAGCAGTTGCCGGACGACCGGGTTGCGGGGCGAGCCGCGCCCGTCCACGTCCACCGAGCCGTGGTCCGGATCGAGGAGCCCCACCGCCATGTGGATGGTGGTGCTCTTCCCGGCGCCGTTGGGGCCGAGGAGCCCCAGGATCTCGCCGCGTGCGACCTCGAGCGAGATCCCGTCCACCGCGACGCGGTCGCCGAACTTCTTGGTCAGGTCCCGCAGGCGGAGCAAGCGACCATCCTAACCATCCTGGAGGCCGGTTGCCCGTTCGGCTACCATCCGGATCCGGATGACCCATCCCGCGCCGAGGATCCTGGTCGTGGACGACCGCGTGGACCATCGCGAGCTCCTCTCCCAGGTGCTCGTGGACTTCGGATACGCCGTCGAGGCGGTGGACGAGGGTTCCGCGGCCCTCGAGGCGGCACGGAGGGGCTCGCCCCCCCGGCTCCTCCTCGTGGACTTCCGGATCCCCGGCCTGGACGGCCGGGACTTCCTCTCCGCGCTGCGCGCCGACCCCGATCCCGACGTCGCACGGGTCCCGGTGGTGGTGATGACGGCCGATCCCGACGGAGTGGGGGAGCAGTTCGCCCACGAGCGACCCGACATGCTCCTCGAGAAGCCCTTCGGCCTCCGGGAGCTGCGACGGATGGTGGTTCGCTTCTGCGGGCCGGGCGCACCGGGTGCCCGTCACGGTGGCCCGGTGCTTCAGGACCCGGTGTAGCCGGCGGCCCGGTAGACGAGCCGTCCGGCGAGCTCCCGGAGTACCCAGGTGCTCCGGTCGAGCGCCGCGGATCGGGGCAGGAGCTTTCCGATCCCGAAGTGGTCCCTGCCGAACTGGTGATCCACCGGCAGCACGTCCACCTCCATCCCGGCGCGCCGGAACGAGGCCTCGGCGCGCGGCATGTGCATCGCGCTCGTGACGAGGAGCAGCGTCCGCCAGCCGCGCTCCCGGACGATCCGGGCGCTGTTCTTCGCGTTCTCCCGGGTGTTTCGGCTCTCCCGCTCCAGCACGATGGCCTCCGCCGGCACGCCGAGCCGCCGGTAGAGGGCGGCGGCGAAGTCGGCCTCGACCGGTTCCTCCGGCCTGGGCCCCCCCGCGGAGAGGAGCAGGTTCCGGACGCGCCCCGCGTGGAAGAGCTCGAACCCCTTCACGACGCGATCGCCGGCCGGGCCGAGTTCCGTCTCGCCGGTCTCCTTCGACGCGACGGGGTCGATGCCCCCTCCGAGCACGATGGCGGCGTCGTAGGTCACGTCGGGGCGCATCGTGCTGCGGATGCCGGACTCGGCGAGCCAGGTGAGCCCGTCGGCCACCGGCTCGGCCGAGAAGAGCCAGAGGACGCCCCCGGCCGCCGCGGCCAGCCAGGGCGCGGCCGGGCGCCGACGCCACACCACCGCCGCGCCGAGCAGCAGGAACGCCCAGGTGAGCGGCGCGAGGAGGAGATCGAAGAGCTTCGAGAGCAGGTAGAACACGAACGGATGATAGCCGCACCGCGGGCGCCCGCTAGAATGCGGAGGATGGCCGAGCCCCACGCCGCCGCGCCGCGCGGCGCCTTCCAGCGTTTCTTCCACTCCGAGGCTTCGGGGAGCATCCTCCTGCTCCTCTTCACCGGCGTGGCGCTCGTCTGGGCCAACTCCCCCTGGGCGAGCCACTACGAGCACATGCTCCACGTGCCGCTGGGCTTCACGGTGGCGGGCTCGACCTTCTCCCTGTCGGCCGCACACTGGGTGAACGACGGGCTGATGGCGATCTTCTTCTTCGTGGTCGGGCTCGAGATCAAGCGCGAGCTCTCGGTGGGGCAGCTCTCCACCTTCCGGTCGGCGCTGCTCCCGGTGGCGGCGGCGCTCGGCGGGCTCGTGGCGCCCGCGCTCATCTACGCGGTCCTGAACGGCGGCGGCCCCGGAGAGCGGGGCTGGGGCGTGCCCATGGCCACCGACATCGCCTTCGCCCTGGGGGTGCTGGCGCTCGTGGGGCCGCGGGTTCCGGTGGGGCTCAAGGTGTTCCTCACCGCGCTCGCCATCGCCGACGACCTCGGCGCGGTGCTCGTGATCGCCGTCTTCTACACCGACCGCGTGAACCCGTTCGCGCTCGGGGCGGTGGCGGGGCTGCTCCTCCTGCTCTTCCTCGCCGTCCGGTACACGAACCGCTGGTACAGCCTCTACGTCCTGCTCGCCGTGGGTGTCTGGGCGGCCATGCTCGCCTCGGGGGTGCACGCCACCGTGGCCGGGATCCTGGTGGCGCTCGTCATCCCGGTGGCCGCGCGGATCGAGCCGGCCCAGTTCCTCGACGCGGTCCGGGATCGGCTGAAGATGCTGGAGGGGCAATCCCTCACGCGCGACAGCATGGTCCGCGACCGGCAGCAGATGGGGGCCATCGAGGAGCTGGGCACGGCCACGCTCGACTTCCTGCCCGCCGGCTTCGCGCTGGAGCGCTACCTCCATCCGGTGACCGCCTTCGTGATCCTCCCGACCTTCGCGCTGTTCAACGCCGGGGTGCGGCTCGACGGGCGCGTGCAGGAGGCGATCTTCCAGCCGGTGAGCCTGGGCGTGGTGCTCGGCCTCTTCTTCGGCAAGCAGGTGGGGATCACCGTCACGTCGTTCGTGGCCGTGAAGACCGGGCAGGCGGAGCTCCCGCCCGGCGTCACGCTGGCCCAGCTCTACGGTGCGAGCATCCTGGGCGGCATCGGCTTCACGATGTCGATCTTCGTGGCCGGTCTCGCCTTCCCGAGCGGAGCGCTGCTCGCCTCCGCCAAGCTGGGCATCCTGGCCGCGTCGTCGGTGTCCGGCGTGATCGGCTTCGTGGTGCTGAAGCTCATCCTGGCTCGCGCGCCGGTGCCGCCGGCGTGACCAACGAGCGGCCATCCCTCTGCGCCTCCTGCGGCGAGTGCTGCCGGACGCGCCCGGGGCTGGAGGAGCCGGCCCGCTTCCTCGCCGCTCCGGACCCCGCGGCCGCCCTGGCGGCGGCGCTCGGCTCGGGCGACTGGGTTCTCACCCGGATCGCCGGGGTCCGCTGCCCGCGCCCGGCCACAGTGGACGAGCGCGCCAGCGGCCGGGTCCACGAGGGGGCGGAGAACTCCCCCTGCGTATTCCTGGGCGAGGCCGGCTGCCGGCTCCCCTTCGACGGGCGCCCCCGCATGTGCCGGGAACTCGAGCCCTGGGCCTACGGCGACTGCCAGGTCGAGTGGGACCTCGCCGACGCCTCCCGGGCATGGGCCCCCTTGCAGGGCCTGCTCGACGCCGCGCTGCGCTAGGATGCCCCCCGGAGGAAACACATGCCCCTGGCCATCCCCGAGATCCGCAACCGCATCGGCGTCCTGACCCTCGACGATCCGGAACGGCGCAACTGCCTGTCCAGGGAGATGCTCGGTGACATCACGGCCGCGCTGGTCCAGTTCGCGGACACCGAGGACCTTCGCGTGGTCGTGCTGCGCGCCCGTCCCGGCGCGAAGGTGTGGTCGGCCGGGCTCGACGTGAAGAGCCTGCCCGAGCCCGGGAGGGACCCGCTCGACTACACCGACCCGCTCGAGCACGTGATCCGCCAGGTGGAGCACTTCCCGGCGCCCGTCATCGCCATGGTGGAGGGGGGCGTCTGGGGCGGCGCCTGCGACCTGGCCAGCATCTGCGACCTCGTCATCGGCTGCGAGACCTCCGCCTTCGCCATCACCCCGGCGAAGCTGGGCGTCCCCTACAACTGCAGCGGCATCCTCCACTTCCTGAACCTCCTCGGGCCGCGGGTGGCGCGGGAGATGTTCTTCACCGCCGACCCCATCAAGGCCGACCGCGCGCTCCAGGTGGGCATCCTGAACCACCTCGTGCCGGTGGCCGAGCTCGAGTCCTTCACGATGACGATGGCGATGCGCATCGCCGAGAACTCGCCGCTCGCCGTCGGGGTCATCAAGGAGCAGCTGCGCATCCTGGCGCGCAGCCACCCGGTCTCGCCCGACACCTTCGAGCGGATCCAGGCCCTGCGACGCATCGTGTTCGAGAGCGCCGACTACGTGGAGGGGAAGCGCTCCTTCCTGGAGAAGCGCAAGCCGGTCTTCACCGGAGCTGGCCGCCAGGTGGTCTAGTCGGCACGAGTTCCCTACGGGACGTTGGTCCAGATCTCGGCGGTCCGGAGCGCTCCCGCGCCGCTGTTCCCGCCGGTGACGAGGACGCGGCCGTCGGCGAGCACGGTGGCGACGTGGCTGTAGCGGGCCGCGTTGAGCTGCTGGGAGGAGACGACGGCGACGAACCCGCCCGAGGCCGGGTACGAATCGGCGCTGGCGAGCGCCGCGGCGCCGCTCGAGCCGCCGGCCACGAGGACGTTCCCCGCCGGGAGGAGCGACGCGGTCTGGTAGGCGCGCGCCGTACCCATCGACCCGGCCCCCGCGAAGGTGCGGGCGGTGGGGTCGTACAGGGTTGCGGTGGCCAGCGTGCTGGGGAGCTCCTGCTGCTGGCCGCCGGCCACGAGCACCCGGCCGCTCCCGAGCACGGTCGCCGTGCCGTCCCGGGTGGCATAGGTCATCGGTACGGCGGTCGCCGTGAAGGTGCGCGCCGTTGGGTCGTAGGTCTCCGCCGACGAGAGCGTCGCCGCGCCGGAGAAGCCACCCGCGACGAGGACCTGGCCGCTCGCGAGGAGCGCCGAGAGCGGTCCCCCGCGCGAGGCGGACAGCGACCCGGTGGCGGCGAAGGTGCCGCTCGACGGCGTGAAGATCTCGGCCGAGGGGAGGTAGAGGGTCGAGCCCGGCGAGCGCTTCACGCCGCCCGCCACCAGCACGGTCCCGTTGGCGAGGAGCGCCGCGGCGAAGTCCTGGCGGGCGGTGGCCATGCTGCCGGTTCTCGTGAAGGTGCCGGTGGCCGGATCGTAGATCTCGGCCGAGGCCACGGTCGCCACGTCCGTCGAGAACCCCCCGATGACGAGGACCCGGCCGTCCTGGAGCAGCACGGCCGCGTGCTCCTGGCGCGAGAGGGTCATGTTTCCGGTGGCGGTGAACGCGCCGGTGGCCGGGTCGTAGATCTCGGCGGTGGCCAGGGTGACCCCACCGGTCGTGCCGCCGGCGACGAGCACCTTGCCGTTCGCGAGCCGCGTCGCGGTGTGGAAGACCCGCGCCACCGTCATCGACCCCGTGAAGGAGAACCCCTGGGTGGTGAGCCGGGCCCCGTTGCTCGTGACCATGCCGCCGAACCCGTCGGTCACCACCACACGGTAGGTGGAGCCGTTGTCCGAGCCGAGGGTCCCCGGCGTGGTGTACGTCGCCGACGTGGCGCCCGGGATGATGGTCCCGTTCCGCTGCCACTGGTAGGTGAGCGTCCCGGAGCCGGTGGCCACCACGGTGAAGGAGGCGGAGCCCGGCGGGACGGCGGACGCGGCGAGCGGCTGGGTGAGGATCACCGGCGGCCCCGCCACGGTGATGGGAAGGCCGACGCTGGTGCTCCCCGCGGCGTTGATGCCCGTGATCGTGTAGGTCGTCTGGGAGAGGGCGGCGGTGGGCGTTCCGGTGATGATGCCGGTGCCGGGGTCGAGCGAGAGGCCGGCCGGGAGCAGGGGGGAGACGGTGTAGAGGGAGATGGCCCCGCCGGTGCTCGACGGCGAGTTGGGGGAGATGGCCGTGCCCACGCTGTAGGTGGGGCCGGGGTCGGAGTAGGTGAGCCCCGAGGGGGGCACCGGCGCGTCCGACACCGTGAGGGTCACGGGAGCGGTGGTCAGGCCAGCCGCGTTGGTTCCGGTGACCACGTAGACCGTCTGCACGGTGGCGGCCGAGGGGGTGCCGGACAGGATGCCGGTCGTCGCGTCGAGCACGAGCCCCGCGGGAAGCGCCGGCGTGACCGAGTAGGAGTCGATGGCGCCGCCGGTGGAGGAGGGGGTGTTGGGCGTGATGGCGACTCCGAAGGGATAGGTCACCGGGTTGGCGGAATAGGTGAGCCCGGCCGGCGGCGTGGGTGCGGCCGTCACCGTGAGGGTCAGGTTGGCGGTGGTGGACCCCTGGGGGTTCGTGCCGGTGATGCTGTAGACCGCCTGCGCGGCAGCGCTGGTGGGGGTGCCGCTGAGGACGCCGGTCGTGGCGTGGAGCGAGAGCCCGGTCGGGAGGGTCGGGGTCACCGAGTAGGCCGTGATGGTGCCCCCGGTGCTCGACGGGGTGTTGGGCGTGATGGTGGCCCCGACGGTGTAGGAGGCGGGGTTGGTGGCGTACCGGAGGCCGGCCGGCGGCCCGGACACGTCGTTCACCGTGAGAGTCAGGGAGACCGTCGTGCTGCCCGAACCGTTCGAGCCGGTCACCACGTAGACGGCCTGGGCGGCGGCGAGGGTGGGCGTTCCGGCGATGAGGCCGCTCGCCGTGTCGAGCGACAGTCCGGCGGGAAGCGCCGGCGAGACCGAGTAGGCGGTGATGGCGCCGCCGGTGCTGGAGGGGCTGTTCGGCGTGATGGCCGTGCCCACGGTGTAGGTGGCCGGGTTGGTCGCGTAGGTGAGGTTGGCGGGAGGCTGCGGCGCGGACGACACGGTGAGGGTGAGCGCCACGGTGGTGGAGCCGGCGGCGTTGGTCCCGGTGACGGTGTAGACCGCCAGCGCCGTGGCGGCGGTGGGCGTACCGGAGAGGATGCCGGTGGTGGCGTTCAGGACCAGGCCAGCGGGGAGCGCCGGGGAGACGGTGTAGGAGGTGATGACACCGCCCGTGCTGGACGGTGAGTTGGCGGTGATGGCCGTGCCCACGGTGTAGGTGGCCGGGTTGGTCGCGTAGGTGAGGTTGGCGGGCGCCAGATTCGTGACGGTGAGGGTGAGCGCCACCGTCGTGCTGCCCGAGGCGTTCGAGCCTGTCACCGTGTACGCCGCCAGGGTCGCCTCGACCGTGGGCGTGCCCGAGAGGACCCCGGTCGTGCCGTTCAGCGAGAGGCCGGCGGGGAGTGCCGGCGACACCGAGTAGGAGGCGATGGCGCCGCCGGTGCTGGAGGGGGCATTGGCCGTGATGGCCCTCCCCAGGCTGTAGATCGCCGGGTTGGTGGCGTAGGTGAGGTTGGCCGGCGGCAGCAGCGAACCGGAGACGGTGATGATCACCGGTGCGGTGGTGCTCCCGGCCGTGTTGGTCCCGGTGACGGTGTATGTGGCCTGGGCGGCGGCGGCGGTGGGCGTTCCGGAGATGATGCCGGTGGTGGCGCTCAGGGCGAGCCCGGCCGGGAGGGCAGGCGACACCGCGTACGAGGCGATGGCTCCGCCGGTGCTGGAGGGGTTGTTTGCCGTGATGGCCGTGCCCACGTTGTAGGTGGCCGGGTTGGTCGCGTAGGTCAGGTTGGCCGGTGGCTGCAGCGTCGCCGCCACCGTGAGGACGAGCGCGCAGGTCGTGCTCCCCCCCGAGTTGGTGCCGGTGACGGTGTAGGTGGCCTGCGCCGCCGCCGCCGTGGGGGTGCCGGTGATGACGCCCGTGGTGGAGTTGATCGCGAGCCCCGCGGGCAGCGTCGGCGACACGGTGTAGGACGCGATGGTGCCGCCCGAGTTGGAGGGCAGGTTGGACGTGATGGCCGTGCCGACGACGTAGCTCGCCGGGTTGGTCGCGTAGGTCAGGTTGGTGGGGGGCTGCGTGGGCGCGGAGACGGTGACCATGACCGAGCTGGAGGAGCTGCCTCCGGCGTTCGTGGCCGTGAGGGTGTAGGTGGTCGTTGCGGTCACCGCGACCTGGACGGAGGTCACGAGGGTGACGTCCCCCGGGCCGGGCAGGAGGACCAGCGTGGTCGCGCCCGTCACGTTCCAGGAGAGGGTGGAGATCCCGCCGGTGGTGACGGCTCCAGGCGAGGCTGTGAAGCTCTTGATGATCGGGCGAAGGGGAATGCCCTCGTGCTGGGCACCCTCGAAGCAACCGGACGCAACCATCCCGAGGGCGGCCAGAAGAACCGGCAGCCGGCGCGATCGTGAAACGGACATCATCCCCTCCCGTGAAACGGACTGCGAAGCGTTCCCTGGATCCAAACCCGGGAAGAAGTGTAACAAAGTCCAGCCCGAAGTATCGTGCCACCTCATGGGCCACCGAGCAGGTGCGCTTCCGGTACCTGGAGGCGCTGGTGCGGCGAGTCGGTTAGGATAGGGGCATGCCCGTGAGCAAGAAGCGGAAGAAGGATGGGAAGCCCGTGCACCGCAACGCCCCTGCGAAGGAAGCCCCTGCGAATGCGGCCCCGGCCGCGGAAGGGGTCGAGGGGATCGCGCCCGTCGTCGTGGAGGCGCCCCGGAAGTTCGGGAAGCCCTCCAACCCCTTCGTCGCATCGCCGCAGGGACGCCGCGCCTCCCAGCGGGGGCGCTAGCCGGTCCGTGCCCGCCGCCCGCAGGGGCTGGCAGGTCTACCTGCTTCGCTGCGGGGACGGCACCCTCTACGCCGGCGCCACGAACGACCTCGTCGCACGCCTGGCCCGCCACGCCGCCGGGACGGGGGCGCGCTACACCCGCTCGCGCCTCCCCGTCGAGCTGGTCTGGTCGGTGCGCGTGCGGGGTCGAGGCGCCGCCCTTCGCAGGGAAGCGGCGGTGAAGCGGCTCACCCGGCCGGAGAAGCTCCTGCTCGTGGCCCGTGCGGCGGCCCGGCGGCGCGCATGAGCCGGCCCACCCGGAACCCGGTCTCGGACCTGCGCGGCGTCGCCCGCCTGGCCGTGGAGGCCACTGTGGGCGTGGCCGGGATCGTCGAGGAGATGCAGGGTCCGACGCTCGGCATCGCCGGCCTCGTCCACCGGGGGATCCGCGGCACGGCGCGGGCCGTCGGCGCGGGCGTCGACGCGCTCCTCGCGCCCCTCGCGCCGCTCCTCGGCGAGGCGCGCACGCATCCGGGGATGGAGGCGGCGCTCTCGACGCTGAACGGCGTCGTCGGCGACCACCTGGCCGACACAGGGAACCCGCTCGCCATCCCCATGCGGCTGCGGCGGGACGGCGTGCCCCTCGACCTCCGCAGCCAGGACCTGTCGGCGGCCATCCCCGGGGCGACGGGCAAGATCCTGGTCCTCGTCCACGGGTCGTGCATGAACGACCTGCTCTGGCGCCGCAACGGCCACGACCACGGCGAGGCGCTGGCCCGTGACACCGGCTGCACGGCGGTCTACCTCCACTACGACAGCGGCCGGCACGTCTCGACGAACGGGCGCGAGCTGGCCGCGCTGCTGGAGCAGCTCGTCGCGGCCTGGCCGGTCCGGGTCCGGGAGCTCTCCCTCCTGGCCCACAGCATGGGAGGGCTGCTGGTCCGGAGCGCCTGCCACCAGGCCGGGCAGGAGGGGCTCCGCTGGCCCCGCCACCTGCGCCGCATCGCCTTCCTCGGGACGCCGCACCACGGCGCGCCCGCCGAGCGGGTCGGGAACTGGGTGAACCGGGCGCTGGCCGCGGCCCCCTTCGCCCGGCCGCTCGCGCGGCTGGGGCGGATCCGGAGCGCCGGCGTGACCGACCTGCGCCACGGCAGCCTCCTCGACGAGGACTGGGAGGGGAAGGACCGCTTCGGGCGGGGCCCCGACCGCCGGAAGCCGGTCCCGCTTCCACTTGGAGTGAAATGCCTGGCGGTGGCCGCGTCGGCGTCGAAGGGCCCGGTCGCCCGTCCGCGGGGGGACGGTCTCGTCCCGGTGGAGAGCGCGCTCGGCCGTCACCGCGATCCGGCCATGACGCTCGCGCTCCCGCGCGCCGGGCGGGTCGTCGTCCACGGGGCCGGCCACCTCGACCTGCTCGACAACCCCGAGGTCTACGCGCACCTCCGCGAATGGATGGGGTCGGGCCGGCGGCGTCCGGCTGCCGGATCGGAGGAACCACCGTGAAGGATCTCGCCGGCCGCACCGCAGTGATCACCGGGGGGGCGAGCGGCCTCGGGCTCGCCATGGCGCGGCGCGCCCGCGAGCTCGGGATGCGGCTCGTCCTGGCCGACGTGGAGGAGGAGCCGCTCCTCCGCGCGGTCGCGGAGCTTCGCGCCGCCGGGGCCGAGGTCCTGGGGGAGCGGGTGGACGTCTCCGACGACGCGCAGGTGGCCCGGTTCGCCGACCGGGTCTTCGCCGCCACCGGCGAGGTGGGGCTGCTCGTGAACAACGCGGGGGTCGGCGGGGGTGGCTACGTCTGGGAGACCGGCGAGGAGGAGTGGAGCTGGGTCCTGGGCGTGAACCTGATGGGCGTGGTCCACGGGATCCGCCACTTCGTCCCGCGCATGCTGGGGGCGGAGCGCAGCGGCCGTACTTCACACATAGTGAATACCGCGTCGATCGCCGGCTGGATCGCGCCGCCCCTGCTCGGCGCCTACAACGTGTCGAAGCACGCGGTGGTGGCCCTCTCGGAGACCCTCTTCCACGACCTGCGCAGCGCCGGCTCCGGGATCGGTGTGACCCTCCTCAGCCCGGCCTTCGTGCCCACGGGAATCGCCCGTTCGGAGAGGAATCGGCCGTCCGCCCTGGCCGAGGCGGGGCCGCTCACCGGATCCCAGGAGCGGGCCCGGGAATCGGTGGAGCGGGCCGTGGCGGGCGGGCGGATCGGGGCCGACGAGGTGGCGCGGATGACCTTCGAGGCGGTGGAGGAGGGGCGCTTCTACGTCTTCACCCACCCCCAGATCCTTCCGTCGGTGCGGGAGCGGTTCGAGGCGGCGCTCTCCGGGGGCGCGCCGGCCGACCCGTACGGGCAGCGGCCGGATCGGCGCCCGGGTCGCTCCGGCTGATCCGGCGACCTACCGTCCTGCCCGGGCGGCCTTCCCCGAGTCAACCCACTCCCGCAGCACCCGCTCCATCTCCTGGGCGAAGACGAGACGGACCGCGTCGAGCGCGATGGGGCGCAGCTCGCGGAGGACGTCCCCCAGGGGGGGCGAACGGCCCGCGGCGCCCTTGCGGGGGCGGCGGGCCAGGAAGGGGGCGGCGAGCTCCTCGGCGGTCCGGGAGAGCCGCTTGCGCAGGGTTCGCTGGAGCTCGGCCACCGCGTCGAGCCCCACCCCGGCTGCCTCGAGCCGGAGGGCGAGCTGCAGGAGCGCGAGGCTGGGGACGAGGAACGACGTTCCCTTCCGGACCACGAGCCCGTGCCGGATCAGGTCGGCGAGACGGCCGGGGCGCAGGTCGCCCGCCAGCGCGCCGAGCCCCTCCGCGTCCACCACCCGGGCCTCGTCGCTGGCCCAGGGCTCCCGCAGCCGGTCCTCCATCCCGAGCCACTCGTCGAGCCGCATCTCCCCCCGCTCCACCCGGCCGAGGAGCTCCTGGATGGCCTTGATCTGGAGCCCGCGATCCTGGAGCTCCGCGATCCGGCGCAGCCGCTCCCGGTGCTCCGGACCGTAGTGGGCGACGCGGCCGTGCATCTCCGGCCGGGGGAGCAGCCCCTTCGACTGGTAGAAGCGGATGGTGCGGCTGGGGATGCCAGCCTCCCGCGCCAGCTCGTCGATGGTCAGGGCCGGGTCGGTCATCGCGCCACCGGGAGGACGAGGAGCACCACCGCGAGGAAGTGGCAGGTGCTGCCCCCGAGGACGAAGCCGTGCCAGACGGCGTGCGCGTACCGCACCCGCTTGAGCACGTAGAAGATCGTCCCGAGCGAGTAGAGGAGGCCGCCGGCCACCAGCATGGGCATCGCGCCCGGCGGGAGCGCGGCGGCGAGGCGCCGTCCGGCCAGCACCACCATCCAGCCCATGGCGAGGTAGACGACGGCCGAGATCCACTTCGGGCGGTAGACCCAGAAGGCCTCCATCGCCACCCCGACGATGGCGAGCAACCAGACCGCGGCGAAGAGCGACCAGCCCCACGCTCCCCGGAGCGCGAGGAGCGTGAAGGGGGTGTAGCTCCCGGCGATGAGCAGGTAGATGCTCGCGTGGTCGAGGATCTTGGCCGCGTGGCGCAGGCGGGGGTTGGTGGCGGCGTGGTAGGCCGTCGAGGCCGAGTAGAGCAGGATGAGCGTGGTCCCGAAGACGGCGCTCGCGACCACGTGCCAGGCGTTCCCGAACCAGGCCGAGTAGACGAGGAGCACGGCCAGGCCGGCGCCGCTCGCGATGGCGCCGAGTCCGTGGGTGGCGACGTTCGCGATCTCCTCCCCGGGGGAGTAGGCGGGGGGCGGCGAGGGGTGGGTGGCGGCAGCGGCGGCGAGGGGCACGGGGACCTCCGGGATGGCGGGAGCGAATGAGACAGTTCTAACCGTTACAGTGGCGACTGTCAAGGTTGCTCGATCCCCGGAACTCGGGCCCCGTCCGCGTTACCATTCCCCTACATGCTGGAGATCCTCGAGACCCCCCTGAACCTGACCCTGCCCCTCGGGCAGCATCCCCACTGCCTCATCGCCCAGATCCCCGACGAGCTGCGGCGCGGGGAGCAGGGCTACGTCGTTCCCCATCCGGACGAGCAGTGGGAGCGGATCCGCTCGGTCATCGAGCTCGTGACCCTGCGGGACGGGGGCTTCCGCAAGCTCCACTTCCTCGTCTTCCCGGAGGGGTGCCTTCCGCTCTCCCACCTCGACGACATGCTGGCCTACCTCGAGCTGCGGCTCCACCCGGGCACGGTGACGATGTTCGGGCTCGAGCACGTGCCGCTCGCCGCCTTCCGCGCGCTGCTCGAGCGGCACGGGGCCGACAACGCCCGCGCACTCGAGGAGGTGGATCAGGATCTCCGGTCCGGCAGCGAGCCGACCATGCCGGTGAACTTCTCCTGCGTGGTGATCCGGGAGGACGACGGGAAGTTCCGGGTCTTCCTTCAGGCGAAGGGGCACCCCTTCCACGGGGAGGAGTACCTGGACAAGTCCCGCGACCTGTACCGGGGGCGGATCGTCCACCACTTCCGGGGACCGTCCCTCAACTTCATGGTCCTCATCTGCCTCGACTACCTGTTCCGGGACCTCTTCGCCTCCAACATCCGGAAGATCGTGGATCACGCGAACCAGTCCTACTTCCGGAGCCGCCAGGGCCTCGACGCCCTCTTCGTCATCCAGGCCAACCCGAAGCCGGAGCACCCGGCCTACCGGGACGTGCTCTCCGGCTTCTACGGCGAGTACCTGGAGGACACGCCCGGGGTGCGCGACACGGTCACGGTGTTCGGCAACTGCTCCGAGGAGAGCCGCGTGGAGGGCGGGGAGGGGCACGGCACCTACGGCGTCTCGTCGGTGGTGATCGGCCCCCGCCACAAGATGCGGAACGTGGCGCTCTCCGAGTTCGCCATCGACGACTTCGGCGGGGCTCCGCTCTGCCGCCTGCGGTTCGGATCGGCGACGCGCCTCTACTACTTCAACCTGCCCCTCCACCACGAGCTCGACCCGCGCACCACCCGCATCCCCCTCAAGGTGCACGGGATCTACTGCCCGACCGGGGACGGGCGGTGGCGCAAGCTCAGCGGGGACGAGATCCTGCAGGGCGTGGGCGGGTAGCCCGGAGCGCCGCGAGCACGAGCAGGGAGAACGCGAGGGCGGCCGCTGCGGCCGCCGCGTAACCCGCCCATCGCGGCGCGACGAAGGAGACCACCGGCCAGGACAGGAGGTCGGCCGTACCGGAATAGAAGTCGCGGAGCCGGTAGAGGTGAGGGAGCGGCACCGACATCCCGGCCTTCACCCCGAGCATCCTCTCGTCGCTCCACACCTGCGGCGCGTTCACGCCGTGGAGGGCGATGGGGATGCAGAGCGCGACCGAGATCCACCCCGCTGCGCGGGCGATGACCCACCCCGCACGGCCGCGCCCCTCGGCGGAGTCGCGCGCCAGGGCACCCAGCCCCGGCAGCACGAGCGGGAGCGCCGGGAGGACGAAGCGGGGCCCCGAGGCGAAGCCCCCCCACCACATGTAGTAGGCCGAGTTGAAGAGGAGGTAGGCGGGGAGGGCGACGAGCCCGAGCCACCCGGCCACCCGCGCAGCGGGGTCGCCCCGCCGCGCCCGTGCGACGCATCCCCACCAGGCCACCGCCACCACGGGCGACCAGAAGAAGATCCCCCGGAACGGATGCACGGTGATGAACCAGAGCGCGTCGAGGCTGGGAGCCTCGATCCCCATCACGCCCCGCGCCATCCCCTCCCGGAACAGCCGGTTCTCCAGGAACCGGTACGGGATGCTGAACTCGCCGAAGATGGCGTGGCAGTAGGCGGCGAAGAGGGCGAGGAACGGGAGCGCGCCGGCCGCGACGAGCGCGCCGTGCCCGAGCGCAACCCCGACCTGGCGCCCCCCGGTATCGCGCCGGCCCGCCGAGGCCGCGAGCCAGAGCCGGGCGAACCCCAGCAGCGCGGCTGCGATCCCGAAGACGTAGTCGAGGATCAGCGCGCCCCCGAGCAGGGCTCCCACGAGGAGCGAGACGAGCACCGGGCTCGAACGCCGCGGCGGGAAGAGCGTGAGGTGGAGGGCCGCCAGGATCGCCGTCATGCCCGGGACGTAAGGGTAGAGCGTCGTCCCGTACCCGAGCCACATCGTGCCGACGATCGAGAAGACGGTGGCCAGGACGGCGCTCCACTCGGGCGTCCCGAGCCGGACGAGCAGCAGGAAGAGGAGCACCGCCCCGGCGGCGCCCGGGAGCGTCTCGGCGAAGAGACGCATCGAGAGGAAGGCGAGCCAGGTCGGTGGCGGGCGGTCGTGCCCCCCCGCCACGAGCTTCGCCGCCGCGTAGCCGGGGAGGGCGAGCAGCGAGACGCCGATGATCTTGTCGGAGTAGGTGTGGCCGCGGAAGACGGCCCGGTCGCCGGTGTTCCAGGTTCCGTTCGCGTAGGCGTCGATCGCGAAGGTTCCCTGCTCGACCACCGCCGCCACCAGCGCGGCGCGGGAGGCCTCGTTCCACGCGTAGCGGGGGACGGCGGCGCTGAAGGCGACGAGGAAGGCCGCGAAGAGGAGCCACGCGGACCTGCTCAGGCCGGGGTCGCGCCCCGACGCGTCGGGCGTGGGAGAGGACGGGCTCACCGTCCGCACGGTATCCGGCCCCGTGCCGCCGGGCCAGGGGCCGCTCCTTCCGCTTGACGGGCGTGCTCCGGGACGGAAGAAGAAGGACCCGATGCCACGCCTCCTTCCCGCCCTGCTCCTCCTCCTGGCCGCCGCCTCCGCCGGCGCTGCGCCGCCGGTGAACCCGCTCGAGCCCCTCGACCGCTCCAGCCCCCGCGCCACGCTCCGGACGTTCCTCTCGTCCACCGACCAGCTCGCCCGGGAGGTTTCCGACCGGTACGCCACCGGGCAGTCGCGGGAGGCGTACGGGCGCATCGTCGGGTTGGCCCAGGAGGTGGTCCGGTGCCTGGACCTCGCGAAGGTCCCGCCCGCATCCCGGCTCAAGGAGGGGCGTGCCGCCGCGCTCGCCCTCTTCGAGACGCTGAGCCGGATCCCGCTGCCTCCGCTCGACGAGGTGCCCGACGCCGAGCAGATGGCGCTCCGCAAGGACGGGGCGGCTCGCCGCTGGACCCTCCCGGGCACCGAGATCACGCTCGTCCGGGTGGACGACGGGTCGCCGGGCGTCGAGTTCCTCTTCTCGCCCGAGACCGTCGCCCGGGCCGAGGAGTTCTACGAGCGGACGCGCTCCGTGCCGCGTCTCCGGGGCGTCCCGGTGCCCGACATGCACGCGCTCGTCGCCGTCGGCGGTGGATGGATGATCCCGTACCGGTCGATCGTGGGGCTGCCCGCGTGGCTCCGTGCGCCGCTCTGGGGACAGGCGGCCTGGAAGTGGTTCGCGCTCGTCCTGCTCGCCCTCGCCTGCGTGCCCCTCGTCCGGCTCTCCCTCCGGCTCTCCCGGATGGGCGAGGAGCGCGGTCCCTTCGTCCGGGCGCTGGCCCACTTCTCCGTGCCGCTCCTCCTCCTCGTGCTCACGCCCACCGTGGCCTGGCTCGCCCTCGTGCAGGTGAACCTCGTGGGAGGGGCCGGGAGCTCCGTGCAGGTTCTCGAGAACGCCATCCTCACGCTGACCGCAGCCTGGATGGCCTGGCGCGCGGCTCCGGTGATCGCCGAGGCGATCATCGCCTCGCCCCGCATTCCCCGCGAGGGCATGGACGCGCATCTCATCCGCCTGGCCGCGCGGCTGCTCGGGATCCTGGGCTCGCTCGCGCTGCTCTCGGTCGGCGCCGACCGGCTCGGCATCCCGGTCTACGGCATCGTCGCCGGCCTGGGCGTCGGCGGCCTTGCGGTGGCGCTGGCCGCGCAGCCGACCCTCGAGAACCTCATCGCCGGGCTCAACCTCTACGCCGACCGACCGCTCCGGGTCGGGGAGCGGTGCAAGATCGGCGACACGGTGGGGGACGTGGAGGCCATCGGGATCCGCTCCACCCGGTTCCGCACCATCGACCGGACCCTGACCACGATCCCGAACGGTGCCCTGGCCAAGATGACCATCGCCAACCAGTCGCGGCGCGACCGGATGCTCTTCCAGGCCAAGATCGGATTGCGCTACGAGACGACCGAGGGGCAGCTCCGCGCCATCCTGACGGAGCTGAAGGCCCTCCTCTCCGGGCACCCGCGCGTCCTCCCGGAGAAGCTCCGGGTCCGGTTCGTGGGGCTCGGGACGAGCTCGCTCGACGTTCAGCTCCGCGCCTTCGTGGACACCGTCAGCCAGTCCGAGTTCCTGGCCGTCCAGGAGGAGCTGCTCCTCGGCGTGATGAGGGTGGTGGAGAAGGGGGGCTCGGCCTTCGCCTTCCCGTCCCAGACCCTCTACCTGGGGCGCGACGAGCTGCCGGGAAAGCCGGGGGCGTAGCGGAGACGAGCGCTACCGGCCGGTGGTCCCGAACATCCTCAAATTCATCCGCTGGAGCACCTTCCCGGTCTCGGCGTCCACGAAGGTTCGCCAGTCACCCGGAGGGCGTGCCGCGGCGAAGTCCACTCGCCACACCGGCCGGACCACCTTCCCGTCCGACCGCCATCCCCGCTCCGCTCTCGGAGTGTCCGTGGTCTCCAGCCCCTGGATGGCCGCCCGCGCCCGGTCGATCGCCACCTTCCTGGAGATGCGAAACCGGCCGGCGCCGTCGCCGGGGATGTCCCCCGTGTTCACGAGGAAGACCGCACCCTGCGTGTCCACGCCGACGACGATGTCCCCGTCGAAGATGGGCAGCCCGTCGATGCGCCGCTCCAGGCGCACCGCGCCCGGTTGACCCGATGCCGGAGCGGCCTGGAGCACGAGCACCTGCTTCGGCCCGATCCCGAAGGCGGCGGCGTAGCGGGCCAGGAAGGCGCGGGCCGCGGCCTCGGGCGTCTCACCCAGGCCGGGGGCTCGGAAGCCCGACGCGTGGGTGAGGCGCTCGCCCGAGGTGGAGACGGACGTCTCCACTCCCGGGAAGTCGGTCCGCAAGGCGGCGGGCCCTGCCTGGGCCATCACGGCCCAGAGCAGCAGGGCCTCGATCATCCCCGCTTTTCCGCTGGCCGAAGCCCGGCCGTCCTGCGGCGCCGGAGCAGCAGGAAGGCGCTGACCGCGCCGAGGGTGCCGATGTCCGCGCCGCCCGTGGTGCTGCAGCCCTTGCTGCTGCTGGAGGGGGTGGGGACGGGGACGGGGGCGGCGGGCGTTGCGCTCACCTCCGCCGAGGGGTTCGTCTCACCGGTCGGGAGCACCGCCGTGACGACCAGGTAGTAGGTGACGCCGTTCGTCGCGTTCGTGAGGAGGAGCGGACTCCCGACGTTGGCGGCCTTGTTCGCCGTGGCGGGGTTGACGCCCGGCGTCCTCGAATAATACGCGTTGTAGGAGGTGGCGCCGGTGAGGGGCGACCAGCTCAGCGTGACGGTCGTGTCGCCTCCGGTGGCGGAGACGCCCGTGACGACCACCTGGGGGGCGGCCACCGTCACCGTGACGGCCCTCGTCGCGCTGCCCGAGGCGTTGGTCGCGGTGAGCGTGTAGGTCGTGGTCGAGGCGGGGGTGACGCTCCTGCTCGTCCCGGTGACGGCTCCGATCCCCTGGTCGATGGAGAGGGTGGTCGCCCCCGTCACGGTCCAGGCCAGCGTGGACGAGGCGCCCGCCGCGATCGAGGCGGGGGTCGCGGTGAAGGCCGAGATGACCGGGACCGGGACCGTGGCGGTCACCGTCACGTTGGTCGTGGCGGTGCTCGCGGCGGAGTCTGCGACCTGGACCACATCGGTCACGCCTCCGGTCGCACCGGCGGTGTAGACGCCGGTGGCGGCGTTGATCGTGCCACCCGAGGGCCTGCTGGTGAGGGACCAGACGTAGCCGGTTCCGCTTCCCCCGCTGGCCGTGAAGGTCTGGGTGCCGCCCGCCGCGACCGTCGGGTTCGCCGGCGAGATGACGACGGAGGAGGCGGCCGAGTAGGTGCAGATGGGGGGCGTGGTGCGGGTGGGACGGGTCGCCACGCCCGTGGCCCCCGGCAGGAGGAGGAAGGTGTCGCTCGTCCCGGACTGAGACGTGCCGGACTGGAAGAGGAGGTACCAGGTTCCGGTGGTATCCAGGGTGAGGGACGACGGGGTCGCGCACGCCTGGACGGACACGGACTTGGTGGCCGTGACGACCCCCGAGGTGGTGTTCACCTGGACGGCCGACCCGTTCCTTGCGTACAGCGTGCCCGGACGGCCGTAGCCGCTGCAGGCGGTCACCTTTGCCCCCGCTCCCGTGGCGTTGACCGTGAACTGGAACGGCGAGAATGCGAAGGCGACGTACTGCGCCTTCTGCTCGTTCCCGTAGAGGGGCAGGGTGCGGTTGCACAGGTCGAAGCCCCGCCGCCGTGCGACGCAATCGACGTAGGTGGCGACCGCCGGATTGTTCGGGAAGAGAGCGCTGGCCGCCGACTTGAAGGTCTTCCAGTAGCTGTCGAAGGTGGGCGACGTGCCGGCGGCGAGCTGGAGGGCCTTGTACTGGATGGCGGGGCCGGCGTCGCAGGTGCCGGAGCAACCCTTCACGTTCGCGGCCTTGAGTCCCGAGTAGACCTCCCAGTAGAAGCCGTTCCAGATCTCCCCGTCGTCGTGCTCCTCGCCGTCCATGCCGTTCACCACGTTGGGAACCGTCAGCTGGGTCACGAGCGTGCCGTCCCCGCGGCAGGACCTGGCGGCCGTGGGGTCGCTCATGTTCCGCATGTAGGGCGTGGGCGTGGCGCGGGTGGAGGTGATGAATCCCGCCATCTGGCTCCTCCCGGTCTCCCCGGAGGCCATGGAGTCGGCGGTCCCCTCGTTGACGGCGCTGGGCTCCCAGAGGAGCCCCATCGGATCCAGGACTACGACGAAGCCGCCCCAGGCAGAGACCACGCCATGGGTGAACTCGTGGTAGGCGACGGTGCCGTCGTAGGTGAAGTCGGCGGTCGTTCCCTGGCCGAAGACCATTCCGTCCAGGGTGGGCGAGTAGAACGCGTTGTTCATGGGCGCGTTGTTCTCGAAGGCGTTCACCAGGGCGGGCAGGCTGCCGCGCAGGGCCCTCTTCCCGACCGCCACCGGGGGAAGGGACGAGTCGAGCGCCTTGAAGAAGGAGGCGTGCTTGTCGAGGTGGTAGTAGACGTTCGCCGCCGCGAAGTCGTCGATGGGGGAGACCCAGGTGGTGTCGGCGGTGAAGGAGAAGGCTCCCGACACCGCGACCACGAGCGGGCAGCTCGGAGGGATGCTCGTATCGTTGATCGCCGGGGTCGTGCCCTTGCAGTTGTAGGCCGTGATCTGGGTGCCGGTGAGGTTCGCCACGGTCGAGAGGTTGGGCAGGGTCACGGTGATCGGCGAGGCGCAGAAGGTGAGGGCGGTGCCCGCGGCGTTCATGGGGCAGATGCTCGCGGCCGTCTCCGCCGGCGAGACCTCGTAGGCCTTGCCCTGGGCCGTGAGGTTCATGCGCCGGTTGAAGCGAAAGAGGGCGCGACCGGTCTCGCCATCCACGAAGACCCGCCAGTCGCCCGCCGGCACTCCGGCGATGAAGTCCACCTGGTAGACGGCCCGGAGCTCCCCTCCGGACGTGCGCCAGCCGCGCGCCACGGCCGCGGGCCCTGCGCCCTCGACCGACTGGCCGAAGGAGCCCAGGGCGATGGATGCCGCCTGCCCGTCCTCGAGCGCGTGGTGCCCGGCCATCCAGGAGGAAACCTCGGTCGCGTTCACGAGGAAGACCCGCCCGTTCCCGTCCACGCCGACCACGATGTTCCCGTCGAAGATCGGCAACCCGGAGACCTTCCGGACGAAGTGGACCGCACCGGCGGTCCCGGGTGCGGGGGCCGCGACCGCCTCGAGGGTCTGCCCGGCGGAGAGGCCGAAGGTGCCCCTCTCGGCCTCGAGGAAGGCGCGTGCGGCCGCCTCGGGGACGCGCACGCCCATGTCGGCCGTGAAGCCGCTCGCGTGGAGCATCGTCCTCCCGTCCATGGAGTAGGTGCGATCGCTGCCGGGGTTCCTCTCCGCGAAGGTGGCCACCGGAGTGGACCGAAGGGTCGTGCCAGCGGTCGCCGTCCCTTCGGAAAGGACCGCGGTCGTTCCTGCACTCCCGCAGGCGGCGATGAGGCCGGCCATGGAGAGGGTCGTGATGCAGCGGGTCGCCGAGTTCATGGAATTCCTCCGTCTGAAGTGTCGAAAGAAACGGTCCCGGGCAGCATATTTCTTGCCGCGACCATGGCGAGGGAAAACGCCTGACTATGACGGGTCCATCCTGGGTCCCGGTCGCCCCAGGGTCTGCCCGACATCACCCAGACCGGCTCGCGACGCGCGGCGTCAAGATGCGCGCTACTTGAGGACCCGGAAGGCCTGCGTGGCGGGGTACGAGGCTCCCGACCAGTTCTGGACGGTCCAGTAGTAGACGCCGCTCGTGCTCGTCAGCCCGTAACCGGCGAGGTCGGCCGCCGTGAAGGAAACGATGCCCGTCGTGCGGGTGACGGTGCCCACGGTCTGGATCGATATGCAGCCAGCGTTGCTCGGGGTCGTGAAGTTGGACGGGCTCCCGCCGACGCAGAGGGACCAGGGCGTCTCGCAGACGGTGCCGTCCGTGGTCCACTCGAAGGTGGCGCTCTTGCCTCCGGTCAGGTCGACCTGCTGGCAGCCGATGGGCTGCGCCAGCCGGATCTTGCAGCCACCGCTGGTGTGATCGGCCACCGGTACCACGGAGCACTCGGCGGGCAGGCCGGAGGAACTGCTGCTCGAGCCGCCGCAGCCGACGGCCGCGACGAGGAAGGTGAGCGCCGCGCTGCGAACGATTCCGGTCATGTGTTCCTCCGGTGAAGTTCACGGCGAGTCTATAGGATCTCGCTCCGAAATCGCAACCGGTCACCCCGAATCGGGAGGGGCGCCCCTGAGAGAATATTAACCCTGCGTGAAGTGAGGCGCATCGCCAGTGCCCAGGCTCGATGTGCGTGTCGCTTCCCCTCCCTGCACCCTTGCTGCAAGGGGGTGGGGCACCCAAGGAGAAGGCCGGAAGCCCGCTCGGGAAACCCGAGGAACTTCCGGCCTCTGAAACTGGAGCGGGAAACCGGATTCGAACCGGCGACCCTCAGCTTGGGAAGCTGATGCTCTACCAACTGAGCTATTCCCGCATGACCGCTCGCAGATCTGCCCGAGAGTCGGCCGAACGTCAAGGCGAAGCGCTCACCAGATCCGGCAGGCCTTCTCCTTCACCATCGGCTGCCCGGGCTTGCACGCGAAGGCCCTGGCGAACTCGGGCACGTTCGGGAAGAGCCCGTTGACCCGCCACTCCGGCGGGGAGTGGGGATCGGTGGCGGCCCGGAGCCGCACCTCCTCCGGCCGCTCGTTCGCGCAGGCCCACTGGGCGTTCCCGACGAAGAAGCGCTGCTCGGGGGTGAGCCCGTCCATCGACTCGAGCTTCTGGCCGGCCGTGGCCATCTTCCAGGCATCCCAGGCGAGCAGGACGCCGGCCAGGTCGGCGATGTCCTCGCCGAGCGTCAGCTTCGAGTTGATCTTCACGTCGTCGATGACCGGGTACTGCGCGTACTGGTCGGCCACGCAGGCCGAACGCTTCTCGAACTCGCTCGCGTCGCTCCCGCTCCACCAGTCGCGCAGGTTGCCCTTGGCGTCGAACTGCCGCCCCTCGTCGTCGAATCCGTGGATGAGCTCGTGCCCCACCGTACCGCCGGTGTTGCCGTACCCCGGGGCGAGGTCGATGCGCGGGTCCCAGAGCGGCGGGAGGAGCACGCCGGCCGGGAAGTTCATGTCGTTCATGGAGGGGTTGTAGTAGGCATTCACCGTGGGTGGAGTCATGCCCCACTCGGACCGATCGACCGGCTTCCCGATCTTGGCGAGCTGCCGCGCGGTCTCGAAGGCGGTGGCCCGCGCCACGTTCCCGGCGAAGTCGTCCCGCTTCACGACCACCGCGGAGTAGTCGCGCCACCTCTCCGGGTAGCCGATCTTGTTCCGCATCCCGGCGAGCTTCTCGTGGGCCGCCTTCCGCGTCTCCGGCCCCATCCAGTCGAGCGCGTCGATGCGCTTCGCCATGGCGGCCTGGACGAGCCGCACCATGTTGTCGGCGTCGGCCTTCACGGAGGGCGGGAAGACCCGGGCGACGAAGACCTGGCCGAGGGCCTCGCCGAGCTCCCCGTCGGTCCAGCGGACGCAGCGCTTCCAGCGGGGCGGCTGTTCCTTCGCCCCGCGCAGCGCCGCCGAGTAGAAGGCGAAGTGGGCGTCCTGGAAGGGCTTCGAGAGGTAGGGCGACGAGGACCGGACGAGGTGCCAGCGGAGGTAGGTCTTCCAGGCCGCCAGCGACTCCCGGGCGAGCTGCCGGTCGAGCTCGGCCAGGAAGGCCGGCTCGGTCACGTTCACCCAGGGTGCGGCCGGGGCGCCCGACGCCGGGAGGTAGTCTCCCCAGCGGAAGGCCTTCGATCCCTTCCGGAGGTCGGCCGTCGGGGTCCGGTGCCAGATCTTCTTCGGGTCGCGCTTCTCCACGCGGGTGAGGGAGGCCTTCGCCAGCGCGGTCTCGATGCGCAGGACCGTCCGCGCCCCGTCCGCGGCCTTCCCCGCGGGCACGCCCGAGAGGCGCAGCGTCGCCTCGACGTGGGCCAGGTACTTCGCCCGGATCTCCTTCGAGCGGTCGTCCTCCTTCACGTAGTAGTCGCGGTCGGGGAGCCCCAGCCCGCCCGCCGACACCCAGGCCACCACCTGGTCCGAGTCCTCGAAGGACTGTTCGGCGCCGAATCCGAAGGCCATCCCGCCGTCCACGTGTCTGTGAAGGCGGGCGAGGAGCTTCGCGATCCCGGCCTTCGACCGGAGCCCGTCGATGGCCGTGAGGTCCCCCGCGATGGGCTTCGCGCCGGCCGTGTCGATCGCCTTCTCGTCCATGCAGGCCTGGAAGAAGTCGCCCACCTTGCGCTCGGCCGGGGTTCGCTCGGCGTCCGGCTTCGCGGCGGCCGTCTCGAGCAGCCCCCAGAGGAACTGCTGGTTCTCCGTGGCCGTCTTGCCGTAGACGCTCCAGGAGGTCTGGTCGGGCGGGATGGGGTTCCGCTTCTTCCAGCCCCCGCAGGAGTAAGCGTAGAAGTCCACGCAAGGGTCCGCCGATCGGTCCATCGCCGCCGGGTCGAGGCCGGGGGTGTAGGGGAGCTCGGTGAGCGGACGCTCCCCGGCGAGGAGGGCGAGGGGCAGGAGGGTGGCGACGAGCAGGCTCATGGGCGCGCATCATAAGACGGGATCCCCCCCCGGATCGCGGGATTGCCGAGGACCCGGTTCCCGTGGAAGTCTCCCGCCATGGCGCACCCGTCGCTGCCGCTCCTCCTTTCGCTGCTCGCGCTGCTCGCCTCCGCTCCCTCGCCCGGAAGGGCGGAGGAGGGGCCGGCCTCCCCTGCGCCCCCCGCGGCGGCGCCAGCACAGGCCACGGCCGCCAAGCCGGAGGACGGCGGCAACCGCACCACCGGCATGGTCTTCGGGGAGGGGCACCTCTTCACCCTCGAGGCGCCGCGCGGATGGCTCATCGAGGGGAAGGGGGAGGGGAACAACGGTCTCGCGGCGGTCTTCTACCCGCGCGGCACCAGCTTCCCGGAGGCGCCCGCGGTGCTCTACGTGAACACCGCAGCCCGGCTCCGGCAGGAGAAGGTGGATGATTTCATCGCTCGCGACATCGAGGCCCTGCGCCAGAGTTCACCAGGAGTGAAAGTGGAGAGGCGCCCCACACTCCGGACGGCCGACGGCAAGGAAGCCCAGGTCCGGGAGGTGAGCGGCGATCGGTGGAGCAACCGCGAGTCGCTCGCCTTCGTCACCGAGGATTCCCTCTTCGTGACCCTGGTGCTGACGGCGCGCAGCGAGGAGGCCTACCGGCAGTCGCTGGGCGCCTTCGCCGAGCTGGTGAAGAGCTACAAGTTCCTCACCAAGGACGTGAAGATCAACCGGTAGGGACGGTCAGTCGTCGGGGTAGAGCCGGTCGAGGTCGTGGTCGGCGAGCCGCTCGTCGCCGGTCGCCGACCCCTCCCACTCCTGCATGGCGGGGAGGCGGAGCAGCGCCGCCAGGTACTCCCCCGCGGCCCCCGACGGCGTGACCCCGTAGGTGCGGAAGCGGAAGGCCACCGGGGCGTAGAAGGCGTCGGCGATGGTGAAGGTGCCGAAGAGGAGCTCGCCGCGCGACCCGAAGCGGGCCCGGGTCTCGGCCCAGATCCGCTCCACCCGGACGATGTCGCGCGTCATCCCCTCGGAGCGTCGCCGCTGCGGACGACGCGCGCGCACGTCCATCGACATCCCCTGCCGGAGGTCGAGGAAGCCGGAGTGCATCTCCGCGGTGACGGAGCGGGCCCAGGCCCGCGCCGCCGGGTCGGACGGCCAGAGGCCGGGGTGGCGCTCGGCCAGGTACTCGCAGATGGCGAGGGAGTCCCAGACGAGCCGGTCCCCGTCCAGGAGGACCGGCACCCGGCCAGCCGGCAGCCGTCCGAAGCGATCCGCCTTGCCCGGGTCGTCCTGCAGCGAGACCAGCTCCTCGCGGAAGGGGACGCCTCCCTGCCGCAGCACGAGCCACGGACGGAGCGACCAGGAGGAGTAGTTCTTGTTTCCGATGAAGAGCGTGTAGGCCATGGGGGCGTCCGGTACGATGGCCTCATCATGCACCATTCCGTCACCCTCTACCTGGCCCGCCACGGGGAGACCGACTGGAACGTGGCGGGGCGCTGGCAGGGGCACACCGACGTCCCGCTCAATGCGCGGGGGCGCGCCCAGGCGCGCGAGATGGCGGAGCGGCTCCGCGCGCTCCGGATCGGCGGGGTGGCCACGAGCGACCTCACGCGGGCACGGGAGACAGCCGAGATCGTCGCCACCGAGCTGGGTGTCGAGGTTCCCCACGTGGACCCGGCGCTCCGGGAGCGGCGCTTCGGCTGCTTCGAGGGGCTGACCCGCGACGAGGTGGCGGCGCGCCACCCGGAGGCGTGGGCGCGGTACCTGGCGGACCCCGGTCCGGCGCCCCCGGGCGGCGAATCGCGGGACGAGCTTCTCGGGCGGCTGCTCCCGGCGGTGGCCCAGGTGGTGGCGCAGCTGCAGGGCCCGGTGCTGGTCGTGATGCACGGCGGGTCGATGCGGGCGCTCCTCGCCGCCCACGTCGGGGCCATGCCCCGGCCGTCGTCGGCGACCTGGCCGCTGCACGGGATCCAGAACGGGCACGTGTACCGGATCGTTCTCACGGAGGGGCGGGTCGCGGCGGCGGAGCGGGTGGAGGGGTAGGTCGAACGGGGCAGCCCGAACCCCTCGACTGCCGGTGTCACCGATGGCAAGATTCGCCGCCCCCCGAGACCCCCATCCGGGTTCCGGGGAGGAACCGCCCGCACCAGGAAGGCCCCGATGAAGATCCTCCTCTCGTTCCTCGCCTCGCTGAAGCTCGCCGTGATCCTGCTCGTGCTCCTGCTCGTCGGGCTCTCGGCCGGGACCATCATCGAATCCCGCGCGGGCGTCGAGGTGGCGGGTCGGGTCGTCTACTACTCCTGGTGGTTCCTCGCCCTGCAGGGGCTCTTCGCCTTGAACGTGGCGCTCTCCCTCGCCGACCTCTTCCCCTACGGGAAGAAGCGGATCGGCTTCCTCGTCCTCCACGCCTCCCTGCTCCTCATCTTCGCCGGTTCGGCCATCACCTACTTCTTCAAGATCGAGGGCACCCTCTTCCTCTGGGAAGGGGAGACCGGCGGGCAGATCGTGGAGCGGGACAAGAACGGCCGGGTGGCGAGCCAGCACGACCTGCCCTTCTCGGTGACCCTCGTCGACTTCGTGCTGGAGACCTACCCCGGCACGATGCGCCCCTCCGGTTTCAAGAGCATCGTCCAGATCCGCGACCGGGAGACCGGCCAGCTCTTCGACGGCAAGACCTGGATGAACAATCCGCTCGAGTACCGGGGCTACACGATGTTCCAGTCGAGCTACCAGCAGGACGGGGGGCGCGAGGCCACCGTGCTCCAGGTCGCGAAGGACCCGGGGCAGAACGTCGTCTTCGTCGGCTACATCACGCTCGTGCTGGGCATGATCATCGTGCTCTTCACCCGGATCGGACAGGACCGGGAGCGGGCCGCGCAGGCCGCCCGCGACTCCGCCTCCGGGGTTGCCCGGGCTGCCGCCGCGCTGCTCCTCCTCGCGCTCGCCGGGCCGGCGCTCGCCGACGGGACGTCGGACGCCCTGCGCCGCCTGCCGGTGCAGCACGACGGCCGCTCCATGCCGCTCGACACGCTGGCCCGCGAGTCGGTCTGGACGGTCACCGGCCAGAACCGCTGGCACGGGGAGGACCCGGTGACCACCGCCACCGGCTGGCTCCTCGACCCGCCCGCCGCCGCCAACGCGCCCATCGTGAAGGTGGGCAGCGCCGCGCTGGCGAAGGAGATCGGGCTGCCGGAGGGCACCACCCACGCCTCCTTCCTCCAGATCGTCCGCACCCAGCGGGCGGTCCAGCTCATGGAGCAGGCGCGGGAGTGGGAGCAGCAGGGTCGTCCCCGCACCGGCGTCGTCCAGGACGCCGAGAAGCTCGAGCCCAGGCTCCTGCGCCTCCAGTCGTTCCTGTCCCGCGAGGCGGTGCGCCCGGTGCCCGTGGCCGGCGACCCGAACGCCCGCTGGGGCGCGCCCCAGGCTCCGTCGCAGGAGGGGCTGCTCGCCCTCTCCTCAGGCCCCCGCCTTCCCGGCTGGCCTTCGCCCGACCAGATCTCCACCGAGATCCGCTACAACGAGCTGAATCCGGTCCGACTCTCCTGGATCATCCTGCTCGCCGCGCTGGTGGTCTCGATCGTGGCCGGCGTGCGGCGCAGCAAGCTCCTCGACGGCGCCGCCTTCGGGCTGCTCGTCGGCGGGTTCGCCATGATGAGCTGGGGCATCTGGCTCCGCTGGCAGGCCGGCGACCGCATCCCGGCCGCCAACATGTACGAGTCGATGCTGTTCCTGGCCTGGGGCGTGGGCTTCTTCGCCGTCATCGCCTACGCGGTGATGCGAAACCGGGTGGTGGTGCTGAACGCCGCCGTGATGGCGACCCTCACCCTGATGCTCACCGACCTCCTCCCCATCGACCGCTTCATCCACCCCATCGCACCGGTGCTCTCCGGCACGCCCTGGCTCGCCATCCACGTGCCCATCATCATGGTGGGCTACGCGGTGCTGGCGCTCGGCATGGTGGTGGCCCACATGCAGGTCGGCTTCACCATCTTCGCGCCCCGGAAGGTGGAGGTGATCGATCGGCTCTACGACCTCCTCTACTGGTACATGTTCGTGGGCTCGATCCTGCTCATCGCCGGCATCCTCACCGGCTCGATGTGGGCGGCGTCGTCCTGGGGGCGCTACTGGGGCTGGGATCCGAAGGAGGTCTGGTCGCTGGTGGCCTTCCTCGCCTACATGGCCATCCTGCACGCCAAGGTGGACCGGGTGATCGGGCAGTACGGGGTGGCCGCCATCAGCATCGCGGCCTTCCAGACCATCCTCTTCACCTACCTGGGCGTGAACTTCGTCCTCTCCTCCGGCATGCACTCCTACGGCATGGGGGATTCACCCGTGGTGATGTGGATGGTGATCGTGGCGGCCGTGGAGGGCGTGTTCCTCGCCTGGGGCTGGACCGCCTTCCGGAAGAACCGGCACCTGCTCGAGGGGGCCTCGCCCGGATAGCCGCTACCGTCCGGGGAAGGTGATCCCCTTCTCCGGACAGTGGGTCGCGCAGCGGTCGCAGCTCGCCACGCAATCCCCGGGCCGGGCCACCCGGGCGCCCTTGTCGTGCCGCCCGAGCGCGAAGACCCCCTCGGGGCACTCGTCGATGCAGGTGCCGCAGGCCCGGCAGGCCCCGGCGTCGATGTGGGGGGCACAGGAGGCGCCGGCCGCCCGGGGCGCGGGTGCGGACGAAGGCGTCGCCGGGGCGTCGTCGCCCGCGTCCTTGCGCCCGAATCCGATGGAATCCCAGAGCCCCATTCACGCACCCTGCCGGTGAACCCGGGAACCTAGCGGATCCTTCCCCCGACCGGAAGCGGGGGACCCTTCCCCGCGGTCCCTTGCGAACGGGGCGCCTTCGTGGAAAGTTCCCGCCCCGCCATGGCCCAGTACGTGATGTCGATGTTCCGCGTGAGCAAGGTGGTCCCGCCCAAGCGGCAGATCATCAAGGACATCTCCCTCTCCTTCTTCCCCGGCGCCAAGATCGGGCTCCTCGGCCTGAACGGCGCCGGCAAGTCCACGGTGCTGCGCATCATGGCCCGGGAGGACAAGGAGTTCGACGGCGAGCTGACCCACCAGTCGGGGCTGCGCATCGGCTACCTGCCCCAGGAGCCGATCCTCGACCCCACACGGACGGTGCGCGAGGAGGTC
>SESG01009648.1_pt1 | contig 46082 bp, 35 predicted proteins | sample 3171421 | NCBI WGS metagenome assembly SESG01 (sample SAMN10866946, study PRJNA518727) | freshwater metagenome | biome: subpolar coniferous forest; feature: holomictic lake; material: water; isolation source: holomictic Lake 227, 6 m and 8 m depth | place: Canada: near Kenora, Ontario | collected...
AAGCATGTTTAAAAGCGCTTCGATTTCACCGGCAAATACCTTTTTTGTTTTTTTACTCCTGCTTATTTTTCTGACAGGCTGTAAAAAAAACTCGGATCCTGTCCCGGAAACACCAGGCGGCACTGTTGTCTTTTACATTGACCACCTGGTAAAAGGTGAGCCATTGAAACGAAATGAGCTGATTTATACCAATGCTGCCGGAAATGAATACCTGGTCACCGACCTGATGTATTTTATCTCCGACATTACCTTCTACAACCATGACGGAACCCGCAAGGTCATCGGGGAGGTAAAGGATATATTCTATGTTGATGAAAACCTGACAGGAACAAAAACAATTTTGTTCCCTGATAAGATACCGGCCGGGACCTACGATTCGATCACCTTTATTTTCGGAATTTCCGAAGCAAAAAACAAATCCAACATGTTCGTGAATCCGCCTGAGGCGATCATGGGCTGGCCTGCTGTTCTTGGAGGCGGTTACCATTATATGATGATGAATGGGAAATGGAGGGATCCCGGCGGCCTGCTCATGCCGTTCAATTTCCACCTGGGAATCGGGCAGCTTTATAAAGGAAGCGGCTATGATGTTGATTCGATCTATGCATTCGTCCAGAATTGTTTTACAGTGAGTTTGCCCGGCTCCTCATTTAGCATGGCTGACAATGAACAGGTGCGGTTTGACATTGCCATGCAAATCGAACAATGGTTTGAGAACCCGCATGTATATGATCACAACTATTGGGGAGGTGCCATCATGCAGAAACAACCGGCCATGCAGATGGTAAAGGAAAACGGGTGGGATGTTTTTACACTCCGGCGATTGAAACATTTCAAAGATTTATCTTTCAGATCAGGTTATAAATGAGTATCATTGGACAATAAAATCGCGAACTTGAATTTTTCATCTCTCGACATCGCACTGTTAACCTGGGTACACGACCATGCTTTTCAGGGGTCAACCCCGCTGTGGCAATTTATCTCCAACTACACCACCTTTACCAGTATTTCATTGGGTTTGATCGTCCTTATTATTTCGGTCGTGAGGAGGTCGAAACCCATGCGCATCAGGTTCTTTATGATTGCCGTTGTGTTAATTACAGTTCCCCTGATCAGCCAGGGACTGAAACTGGTGATCGACCGTGAACGGCCATTTGTCACCTATCCCTATATCGAAAAACTCTCTACCGGAGGTGATTCCTCCTTCCCTTCAGGCCATACCCTCGAAGCCTTTGCCATGGCTGCATTGTTGTCGGTACTGTTCCGAAAAAAAAGAATCGTGATCCCGGTCTACATCTGGGCTTTTGCAGTGGGTTATTCGCGGATGGCGCTTGGGGTGCATTATCCAAGTGATATCCTGGCGGGAATACTGATAGGAACCTTTATTGGCTGCAGTATTCCCTGGATTTTTACCCGGGCAGGTTTCACTGGTTAAATCAGCTTTTCAGCGTCGTGATCCGCTGGCGGTTCTATGGCAGTAAAGAAGATGATGAAGGAAGAATTGATACATCGACCCGGAAGAAATAAATAAATTGACCAATGAAACTCAAGTGCCTTTTTTTATTTGCATGGGGTACGGCTTTTGGTGCCCTGCTCTTATTCCAGCAATCCTGCAAAAAGACGGAGTCCCCTGTCGAACCGGTATACCTGACGGTGAATTTGCCAAAATTGAACCTTCAGAATGAATTATACTACGTTCTGAATTGGCAGGAACGATCCATTGAGCTGGATTTCAGCCAGCCGGTTGATTCCTCGACCATCAGGGGAAATATCTCTTTTTCAGACAGGAATGGCCCCCTCGATGCAATGTATCAGATAATTTCCTCGGGGAGGAAGATCTTCCTTGCATTTCTGCCCGGGTTTCAGCTGAATGAAGGATGGAAATACATGGTTACCCTTAAAACAGGACTGAAATCGACATCCGGACTGACCCTGCAGTCAAACACCGTGATTGAAGTGCGCACAACGGCAGTGCATCTGCTTCTCGGGAATGGCTCCACCCAACGCAACGCCATGGTATGTATCAGTGATATCCACATGGGTGACCAACGCGCTGCAGCATTAAAATATTGCTGGTTTACTAAAAATGCAACGGCGCTCGACAGTCTGCTCGATATGGTGATGACCAGTCCCCAGGTTAGACAACTGGTCATTCTGGGCGATCTGTTCGACGAATGGGTGGTTCCGTATCGTATATCACCGTTTGATTCCCAGGCGGGGATTCACGATTCAAGGGATTACTTTCTGTCTATTGCCAACGCAGATGTCAACCGTGATATCGTCAGTAAACTCAAAGCCATTGCGGCTGGTGGCATCGTTCAGCTGGTCTATGTTCCCGGAAACCATGACATGCTGTTAACGCAGGCGATCCTTCAGGAGATCATCCCGGGAGTTATCTGGCAGGGAGATTCACCCGGACTCGGCCATTATTCACCGACGGATGAAATCATTATGGAACATGGTCACCGCTATGATTTCTTTAATTGTCCCCAACCACTTTCGAACCCGGGTCACATGCTGCCACCGGGATATTTTGTTTCACGACTGGATGCGGAAGGGCTTATGGAACATGGGAGTTCGAAACTAAAGGAGACTGTTGCCGGGACCGGCCAGGTTGAATTTTTAACTGCATGGGCTGCATCCATTACCTATCTGCAAATTCATTATTCGTTAAAGGTTGTTGCAGATTCTTCTAACATAAGGATGACAGGCATTGATGGTTACACATCATCGCTCAGTTTTGATGGGGTGCGCGATATGTATGCCGCCAACATTGAAGATAAATGGCCAGCAACTGAAACGGGGAATGGGGTCGCCGTAACCATGCCGGTCCTGATGGCCATCCTGGATGGGAGCATTGATCTTTCATTGGCCGCCTCCTATGAATATATGCAGTCAGCGGCGCCAAAAAAGTACAAAATAGTTGCCTTCGGACACACCCACAATCCCATGCTGAAGGTTTATCCCGCGGGAAAAAATTACACCGGTATTTATGCTAACACTGGCTCCTGGGTTAACGCAGAGTTAAGCAGCAAGCAGGTAAGAACGTTCCTGGTCATAAAACCTGCCGCCTGGACCGGGTCAGATCTGGATGTGGTATCGTTGTATCAGTATAACCTCGACAGTGGCAGCGGAAACCCGAATCCGGGTTTCATTCCTGTGCTGATCTCTGAGGAGAGTATTGGACTTTGACGAACAATTTTTCATGCCTCATTTTTGGATATCACAATTTGTGACTTCCAATTCTCAAGGGTCTGTTGATGCAGGTGGACCATCACTCCTGTGTCATGGTCTTTTGCGGGAGGTAATTTTGATTGGTGACGATCTTTTTTCCGGTCTTCTTTTCCAAAGCTTTCCGGGCATCTCCGGCAATCTTCCCGCCTTCATGTGCGACTTCCCGGTTCTCGATAAAACCTTCCGGATGTTGGGTTTTGACAATCTCAATGGTTGAGGCCTCGCCCAACATTGAAAAGATTAATTCCAGGTCATTCATGTGATCGCGCAGGTTTTCGCGTTTCAATCTCTTAAGGTTTTTATACTCATTTGGGGTTAGCCCGAAAGTAGCCTTGGATATTTCTGAGGTGAGAATGGCATATTCGATCTGCTGCCGGATGCCATGGTTACTCCACTCTCCGGTAAGTTCCTCCCGGATCGCAATGTTTCGCATCCGCTTTTCGATCCAGTCGTCGGGATAGCCTTTGGCCTTATACAACTCTCTGGCTCTTTGTGTGGCGATCTCCGGATTTTCAATCTCTTCAATACGCTCATAACCAACCTGGGCTAACCATCTTTTAAAAGGCTCTGCCTTAGGAGATGGAATTGATTGAACAATACGAAGAAGTGTCTTTGTATCAGCAACATCTGTTTTATATTTTTTTCCATCCGGGGAAAGAAGTTTCAGCTGTCCGATTTTTGCGGACAACTCCAGGAAACCTTCTTTAAGCAACCTTTTCTTCAGATCGTTCCAATACTTTCTTGGTCGCTGGCTTTCACTCAGTATTTCAATAACGTCAATGATGGAAAAATGCCATTGTTGCTCAGTCTCATTCCAAACCGACCTGATCTTTTTGCTTTCAAATAATTTAATGCTGTTCATAACTTCATTTTCCTGCTTAATCGCCTTGGATGCCAAAAGGTGATACAACTTTCACCGGAAGTTTTCAACGATCTTTTTCTCCTCCTCCGTCAACCCATACAACTGGTAAACCATCCGGTTGATCTTGTCGTCGGTATGACCGATCCGAGCCTTGATCTGCTCCTTCTGATCGGGCAGGGTGGCCGCCTCCAGATCTTTGTTCAACTGAAGCATCAGGTCGACATTGGTGATGATGGCGGAGCGGAGGGAGGTTTCGGAAGGGTTGGTTTGATCAATGTTTTTAATGGGGACTTTTTCAAGATATTTGAAAATGAGCTGGTATCCATTCTGAATTTGTGTACAATTCTTCCCAATTAAATACCAGCCCATTTTTGAATTTAAAACAGCGAAAAGCATTTGATCTTCAGTGGAAATGATCCAGATAGCATTGTTGCAATAATGCCCGTTTGTATCCCAGATGAAACAAGGTGATACCTGGAAAACCTGATAAATGATTTTCGGCTTCTCAAATTCCTCGTAATAATCACAGGCTCTCAACTCCCACCAATAATCCCCTTTGTCGCATCTCTTTTTGGCAGCGCCTTCAAAAGGTTCGAGATAATTTGCAACTGCGGTAAAATTTACCTGCATCCATCTCCACGGATAACCTTTTCCGTTGCTCAGTTGATCTGTAAATCCCTTTGGAAAAAAGATCAGAAATTTATCACTCCTCGGCTCCCTATAGCGCTTTATATCCCGCCCGGCCAGAAAGGGTTTGATCACCTCGGCGCTGCGGGGATCTTCGGCGATGAGCCGGTTGCGGGTGGCGGCATCGATCACAAAGGCTTCGTTGAGACCGGTTAACACACCACGGTAGATTTTCCCCTTTACATAATCGCCCAATGGAATTCCGGCCGATCTGATCTTTGCCAGCAACTGCTGTTCGTTTTCCGATCCGAGGCTCCAGCCGGCATCTTCGAGCGAAGACTGATCAATGTTTACATGATGTTCAACAACATAGCCCGACAACGAATCAAAAGTCAGTGTTTTCATCGCCGTAACTTCGATGGCACTTTCAACCGCTCCTTTCCCGCTGATGAAGATGCAGGGATAGGTGGTGGCGCCCTGGAATACCTGAAGATCGCCGAAGTCGATGATTTGTTTAATGTTTTGCGATTTCAGCCACCTCCGAAGGGGTTGGCCGTAAGCGGCACGCATCCATTTGTTGGCGACGATGATGCCGAAAAGCCCTTGTTCGCCGAGCAATCCCATCATGCGTTCAAAGAAATAGGTATAGAGGTCGGCTGTGCCATGATACACCTTGTACTTCTGTCGGAAATAATTTTTCTGATCGCCCAGCAGCTCCTGCCGGACATAGGGCGGATTCCCGATCACCACGTCAAAGCCGCCCTGGGCGAATACCAGGGGGAAGCTCTTTTCCCAGCTGAAGGGTTTGATTTTTTTCGGTTCGCCGAAATCCAATTCCAGATCATAAAAATCGAGGTCGATCAGACTGTTCCCGCTGCGGATATTGTGGTCGAGGCTGGGTAGCACCCGTTCGTTCCAAAGGGCAAACTGTTGCTGGATGGAGGCGTGGGTTTCGCCCTCCAGGCATTTCAGCAGGAGACTCAGCTTGGTCACCTCCACTGCGTTGGTATCGATGTCCACCCCGAAGATGTGGTTAATGAGGATCCGCTTTTTCTCCGCTGTGGTCAGGAAACCATCGGGGGTGAGGGGTTGCTCCTTCCGGCCGCGCGCCGGTTGGGGATGGGATGCATACCATGAGCGGTGATGATCAAGCAGATACTCATAGGCGCCTAACAAAAAGCTGCCGCTCCCGCAGGCCGGGTCGACGATGCGCAGGGAGGCCATTTCGGCCGGAGATTTCCCTTTGGTCTTCTTTCCCACGGTTTGCTGCACAATGTAATCGACAATGTATTGCGGTGTGTAATAGACCCCGCCGGCTTTGCGCACTTCGGGTTTCTCCTCTATTTTCACGTGATGACCCTCCGTTACCCGGATCACCTTGCCTAAAAACTGTTCGTAAGCCGATCCTAAAATCTCCACCGACAATACAGAAAATTCATAGGGACACACCGGGTAATAAAGCTCGGAAAGGATCCCGCCGATGGTCTTTGAATCAACCTTCATGAAAGGGGTGATATTATCCTTCTGAAGGTTGAATATCCCGGAATTGTACTTTTCGTCGGCACGGAAAAAAAGTTCAAGCAACTTCCCGTAGGTGTCGGTTTTATCGATCACCGATTTCAGGTTTCCGTAGGATTCGATGCCGCGGTCTTCAGCTATTCTCAGAAAGATTAACCGGTTAATTGTAGCCTGAACGGCAAAGTTGATCTCCTCATCTCCAAGGTTTGCATTCGATTTACAGATGGCCACTGCCAGGGTTTTCCGCCATTCATCGAGGGAAAGCAGAAACTCCCTGTCGACCGTGGCCGTACCTTTTTTGGCGGTATCGCTCTGTACAAACCTGTCGAAACTGCCTTTCAGCACCCGCTCCTTGCTGAATGTATCCCACAGGAAATCAAATTCGGTGAGATAATCCTTCCAGGTCAGGTAGCGCACCCGTGATACCGATGCGCTGTCGTTGGGGGAGGGCTTTCGCGTGCAGTCGTACACTGCGAACTCCTCAAAATCGGTGATGATTGAAACAGGCAACCTGGCACTCCAGCCGTATCGCCTGATCTGGTAGGCAGGCTGAATGTTGTTTTTGATATCAACACTCGGCTTTTTGGCCTCCACGAAAAACAAACGTTTTCCGCCGGGCAGTTTAAATGAATAATCGGGCGTTTTGGTAGCTCCGCCCACATTCAGCTTATCCTCGTGGATCACCTCGCGGTAGGCCTCGGCATAGCCCTGCGAATTATCGATGTCCCATCCGAGTGCTTTAAAGAAAGGATCAATGAAATCGCGGCGCGTCAGGGTTTCATTGTAGTCAGCAGCTCGGTAAGAGTCATGTTGTTCTTCAAACCTGGTAACCAGGGATTGAATTTGTCGGAAGGAAGTTTCTTTGAGGGTCATGGTAACATTTGCATAACCAAAAGTAGTTAAAAATCCATCTTGCCCCGGAACTTTATCGAATCACTGGCCCGGTTAACCCCCTCGAACAAAAATTGATTTTCATGGGTTGTGGATTGAATCAAACTGATGGCCTCCCCGCACATTGTCTCTTTGAGGTAGTTGATGGAAAGTTTTGAAGGATAATGGCTGATCAGAAAATCAACTGGCAGGGTATCAACCATCCAGTCCATATACCGGCTGGAGGTGACATGCTTGTTCACATCGAGATCGAACCAGGTGGTTTTCAGTTCAAAGGCATCGCCCGCTGCAATCGCACCAATCTTTTCAGGAAGTTGCTCCAGCGCGTGCAGCTCCTTCATCCTGTCGAAGATATAACTGAATTTCTCCTCAACCTTCCTGGGGCGCTTTGACTGGATATCGATGGCCAGCCAGCCCGAAGTACATTTTGCCACGATTTCCTCCTTCTGGTTTTTTACCACGAAATCCCTGAGATAAAGCAACCCGTTGACATCTTTTGGCCATGTTTCAACCACCGCTTTGTCGTACCATTTCAGGGGCTTGTAAATTTCGATCGTCATGCGGCTGAGTACCCAGAAAAGCTGCTGTCCCCGAAGCCCGGCATATCCGAAGCCCAGCGAATCGGCCGAGTTGATGGCAGCAAGTACAAGGAAGTTGATGAGTCCGCCTGGTCTCAACCGGGCATTCATGTCGCAGTCGGCCGTGGTTACATCGAAGGTATATTGAAGGACAAGTTCCTGGTTCGAAATTTCGTCAGCCATGGTAGTATTAATTGATTTTGAGGAGAAGTACTCCATGAGATGGGATCTGCATTTCATGAACCTCCCCGGCTTTTCCCAGCGACTTTTGCCGCCACAGGTCACGGAGTTCACTGCCGGATTTCAATCCGGCTTTTTGAAGGTTCAATTTGTAATTTTGTGTTTTTTGGCCAAGATTAAAAACCCCGATGGCCTTGGTGCCGTCGGCAAGGTTTTTCACCCATACCTGGATGTCACCCTCCACCAGGACTTGCCTGGCCTGGCTCCCAAGCGGATCCTGGTCGATGGCAATCACCTCATCGTTGGTGAGGAGGTTGAGCGTGAATGGATCAAGCCGTTCAAGGTCGCACCCGATCAGCAGCGGAGAAGAGAGCAGGCACCACAAGGAAATATGGGTGTATTGTTCGTCGGGCGTGAGCCTGGTTGGATGGAGGCTGGGACCCCAGCCCACCCAGCCCACGATGAGCATATCGGGATCGTTCCAGTTGCCGGGTTTGGCAAAGGGTTGGTTGGCAACCTGGCTGAAACCGATTTCACGGAGGCTTTCCCACGAATCGGTAATATCTCCGGTGGTGCGCCAGAGGTTCCCCCCAACTTCATCACCCCATTCCCATACCTTGCTCATACCATACTGGCAAAGGCTGTAGACTATATCACGGTCAATCTTGTCCAGGGCGTCGCGCATCACAAAATAGGGTTTTTTACGCTCATTCAGGGAGGTATCCCTTGCGATGCCATCATAAGAACACCAGTCATATTTCAGGTAGTCAACACCCCAGGAGGCAAATGACCGGGCATCCTGCGCTTCATGCTGATAACTGGCTGTATAGCCTCCGCAGGTGAGCGGACCGGGAGAGCTGTAAATCCCGAATTTAAGTCCCAGTGCATGGATGCTGTCACCCACCCGCTTCATGTTTGGAAATTTTTCATTGGTCAGGATATTCCCCTGCGGATCACGCTTGGGTTCCCTGTCGCGGTTGATTTCCCACCCATCATCGAGGTTCACATAGTTCCAGCCATGGTTCATCAGACCTTTATCGCGGAATGTGCGGGCGCTGGCTACCACCTTTGGCTCATCGACCGCCAGCCCCCAGCAGTTCCAGCTGTTCCATCCCATGGGCGGGGTAAGGCAGATGCGGTTTCCGACAGAGATGATCAGCTCCCGCGAAGTTGTCCCCCGGGCGTTTTTTGCCTTAACCTGGATTTTGTATTCACCTTTTGCATCAACCTTTCCGGTAATGATCCCGGTCTGTTTATCAAGATGCAGCCCCTTCGGAAGAGGATCGACCTCAAAACGCATGGGTCTTTCACCGGATGCCGGAATGGCAAAAAGAAAGGGTCTCCCCGGCCGGGAAGCAGCGATGGTTGGTCCGTTGATACGCGGTTGAGCAGGGGTTTCAGGAGTGGTGATGTAAGGTGTTTCATCCGCAACCATTGCACTGTCGCCCGATTTTGAAAAATCAAAGCGATAGGTGATGAGTGCAGACTGATCCGGAGCCTTGATTTTCAGATCGAATGGCAATGACTGACCCGGGTTCAGAAGGAGTTGCCTGTTGTTTTGCAGGTAAATTTTTTCACCTGTAAGTTTGTTGATCGCCGTGATGGTAAAATCCCCTTCCATGGTATAAACACCGGAGAGGTTTCGAAGGGTGATCGATTTACCCAGGTTTTTCTTCTCAAAGGTATAGGGACTGATGTTGTTTTCAATGGCCATGTAATCCGAAAGCCTGGTCATTGAAATGGCCTGGTCGCCGGTATACAGTCCACCCTGGCCACCCTGGTCGTAAACCCGCACGGCGATCAGGTTTTCCTCGTCCCACCTGATCCGCGAATCATTGAGTGCCAGCGTATAGGATCGCTTTTTATCCCAGTAGTTTATCGGCGCATGAATGAAGTTTGTATCGGTAACCCTCTCCGGCAGGGCATTCTCGCCATTGATCCCAATGAGTTTTCCGTTAAGAAAAGTGTGGTCGAAATTGTTGATCTTGCCAAGGTAAAGGCGCAGGCTGTCCTTCAGGGGAGCCATCTTTTTCAGGGAAGAGGGGATCACAACCCTGATCCGGTACCAGGCGTATCCATCGTAGGGGTCATACCCAGAGGCTTCCCATATTTTATCCACCGCAATGGTTTTCCACAACGCATCATCAAAGGAGGGTGACGCATATCCGGGCTGATCGCCTTGAATAAATTTCCAGGGTACATTCAGGTTCAGAACCTGGCCGGCCATTTGTACAGGAATTCCAAGGCACAGGAGACAAAAAACAAGGATCAGACCTTTCTTCATTTTCTTTACTTGTATAGTGTCCATGATTGATTAATTGTTTATATCCTTCAAAATTACCAATTCATTCTCATTACAGCAAGACTGTAACCCTGAATGTTAGTAATAAACTTCCATTCACAATTTTTTTATTAAGTTTAACAGATTAAATGAAATAATCATGAGCAGCAATACTCGGCATTTTCAATTCCATCAGCGACAGCGTTTTCCAATTGTCTGTCGAAAATGATGAGAGGTATCGTTTTACAGAAGCCAACCAGGCATTCTGTAAAATCATCGGGCTGAACCAATCACAGGTGATAGGAAAAATGGTGAATGAGTTTATTGTTGAACCTACCCTGACCCGGGTGCTGGGTAAATACAAAGAGGCCATCATGAATGGCCATCTTGTGAGGTTTGAATATGAAAGAACTGGACATTGGATGGTCACCTACCTCCACCCAATTTTAGGTGATGATGGTCTGGTCAACCGTATGGCAGTCTACAGCCATGATGTCACGGAGTTAAAGCGAATGAAAGGTTTAATGGAGTAAACCAAGCAGAATTACGAAGCATTTAAAATTTAGAATAAATCTGAATAGTTTCGCCCGCCGGCTATTGGTATGCTATGACAAACATATGTTAAACCCGCGTGTTTGTTGTGAAACAGATAACATAATAACGTCAGGCAACTTATGAATATTTTTGCGTCACAGTAGTAATCGTAAAATAGTATTCATATACCTAAATGAAATTATCGATGATGAAACAAGCACTCTTTTTCCTGGCCGCTTTGATTGGTTCGGTATTATTTATTTTAACAGTAAGTTCATCCGCAATGGCCTATCCTACCGGAGCACCGGCCGGATATACAGGATCTCCCGGCGATGGACACCATTGTGTCAGCTGCCATGGTGGGTCCGCCACAACGGTTACAGGCTGGATTACCTCCGACATTCCATCCCAGGGGTATACGGCTGGCACGGTATACAACATTACGGTCACGGTGACCGGGACAGGAAAAAAAGGATTTGAAGTTTCTCCACAGGACGCTACCGGGCTTCAATTAGGAATATTGGCAGCCGGATCCGGAAACAAACTGGTCGGAGGAACGAAATATGTAACCCATTCTTCTGCAGGGAGCTCATCAGCAACCAAAGTATGGAATTTCACCTGGACGGCGCCTGCTGCTGGAACAGGAACGGTTACCTTTTATGGTGCAATGGTAGTCGCGAAACCGAATATTAAATTATGTACACTGGTTGCCAATGAATATGTTGCAGCCCCGCTTACGGCTACAGCCTCGGCTGTGCCCACGCTTATTTGCGCAGGGCAAAGCTCGCAGCTCAATGTTTCCCCGGCCGGGGGAAGCGGAACCTATACCTTTTCATGGACCTCCATCCCTCCGGGATACACCTCTACCCTCCAAAACCCGGTAGTTGCGCCCTCTGTAACCACCCATTATATGGTTCAGGTTTCTGATGGTACACTTGTTACCGACGCTTCCACTGATGTGAATGTGAACCAGGCAGCAGCAGACAACGCCGGTAACGATACCACCTGTGATTACATTGTTACACAGGTTCCTTTGTATGGCACCGCTTCCAATTTTTCCAATCACGTGTGGACCACTTCGGGCAGCGGAACTTTTAGCGACGCCAATGCACTATCAGGATATTATTATCCAAGCACCGACGATAAAAATATGGGATCCGTTACCCTTGCCCTGACTGCATCAGCCTTGTCCCCCTGCACCACCCCGGCATCCGACTCACGGGTCATTCATATCAACGGCCCGATTGGCATAGCCGAAAATCCTGGGACACAGGTCAGGATGGTCATTTCCCCCAACCCTTCACACGGCCTGTTTACCCTTCGGATTAGTGGGATTGACAACAATGACCTGACCATCACGATTTCGGATATCGCCGGCAGGACCATTGCACATCGCGCGTTGAACGGTTCATTAAGTCAACAGGAGCAATTCGATTTGTCGGGAAGTCCCAAAGGTCTTTACCTGGTGAAAATCCGGACATCCGGCGAATCAATGGTCCGTAAACTGGTTATTGAATAAACTATATTTGCAATCACCACAATTCTAAACAAGGAACCATGACACATGTAGTTAATACCTCCTGGAAAGGAAATATGTTATTCGATGCCAATGTGAGCGGGCATAGTGTGATGATGGATGCCACCGTTGATAATGGCGGTGAGAATAAAGGATCACGGCCCAAGGAGATGATGCTTGCAGCCCTGGCTGGATGTACAGGAATGGACGTGGTTTCCATCCTGAAGAAAATGCGGGTTGAATTTAGCGCGCTGGATATCCGCATTGAAGCGAATGTGACCCAGGAACATCCAAAGCATTATGACCGGATGCATGTCATTTACGAATTTACCGGAACTGATCTTCCCATGGAACAGTTGAAAAAAGCAGTGGACCTGTCACAGAACCGTTATTGTGGTGTATCCTTTGTCTATAAAAAAGCCATGGAGGTGACCTATGAGATCCTTGTCAATAAATAAAAAATACCCAAATACACATAGTCATGGAATATTACTTTAGCACCATCCTGGATTGCAGTTTCGAGGAAGCTGAATCAAAAGTGATCAGCACCCTGAAGGAGCAAGGGTTCGGTCTGATCACCGAAATCGACATGCGTCAGAAACTAAAGGAAAAGCTGGGTGTCGAGATGAAAAAGTATAAAATCCTGGGAATGTGTAATCCGGGTTTTGCCTACAAAGCGCTTCAGGCTGAAGAAAAGATCGGGACCATGCTCCCCTGTAATGTCCTGGTGATCGACCTGGAAAACGGAAAAACTGAAGTTTCAGCGGTAAATCCAATGGCCTCCATGATGGCGATCGAGAATCCGGCCCTGGGAGAAATGGCTACAGAGGTGACGGGGATTTTGCAAAAGTTTATTTCAAACCTCGCATGAACCCCCGCGGGTGCATTCACGGCTGCCTGCGGCGAAGTTCATCAAGTGTGAGGCTGGAACCTGGCCATGCGAATTTCACTTGTCTTTAATGCACCTGATCGAAAATCCAAAGGCTTTGTAGTTGTCGATCCGGTCCATTCGGTCACTGCCGTTCTGAAAGTAACGGCACCAGGCCGTTTCAGGAGCATAGGGGGTTGAAGACCACAAAAAAGTATAGCTTCCCAGGCTGTGAAACTCACCCCGCACGCTCCTGTACCCGCCAGGCAGGGCCGTAAAGCCACTGACATTGGTCGCTCCTACATTGGGTGCGTTCCAGGAACCGGCTTTTGTCTCTTTCATTTTTCCTGCGGCAACGAGGTCCCCGCCAAGAAAGGAACTCAGGATATCCCAGTCTTCATCGCTCGGGACATGCCAGCCATCAGGGCAGATATCGCGGGTATCGACAATGGCGTACCAGTTATACAGGTGGCCATACGTTAATCCATAACTTGCATCATGTTCATAATTGCAAAAGGCGCCGGTAGTGAGTTTATTCCATTGGGGACCATCAGTCACCATTGGAATAGCCTCCCCGTTCTGGTATCGGGTGGTTCTCAGATTCTCAAGCATCCATTCCTGGGTCCCAATGATCACAGTATGGTAAACATTGCCGTCCTTGTCTTCAACCAGGGCGGGAGTCGGACTAAGCAGGGTAGTAACCACTTCACTGCTGTCCTTTTTAAAGCTTTTACAACTGCTGATACAAATGACGAGCAATAACATGAAAATGAAATTGTAAAACCTTTGGATGAAAGGTGTCGTCATAGGATGAATGGTTGAATTTCGCTATAAAGATAAAAAATCAAATTCTATTTTCATTCCCGGGGCCGTGAATCTTCCGTACTTTTACAAAGATGAAGATTACAGTTGTTATTCTTGCCGGCGGACGAAGTTCACGCATGGGATCAAATAAAGCCCTCATTCCATACCTGGGAAAGCCCCTGATACAATACTCCCTTGATTTAGCCAAACAGTTTACACAGAGCATTCTCATCAGCGCCGGCAACCACGATCTTGCCCCCCTGGGATTTCCGATGGTGAAAGACGTATTAAAGGTGAGTGCGCCCATTGCAGGGATCCATTCCGGTCTTCTGAACAGTCGAACAGCGTGGACCCTTGTGCTTACCTGTGATATGCCAAATGTTTCAATAATGGTAATTGACAGGCTGATATCTGCGGCGGATCATGATCTTCGGATGGTTGTTCCCAGGCATGCTGATTTTATTGAACCCCTGTGCGGATTTTACCACAGGGAGCTGATACCGGTAATTGAAAACAATGTTCTGTCCGGAAAGATGAGCCTGCTTGATTTACCGGGAATAGTTCCACATAAAATGGTCGACTTTTCTGACATCCCATCCGGGGAGATCAGCCATCTCTTTAAAAATGTAAATGAGCGCAAGGACCTGTTGCCATGAACCGCCGCAGGATTTAACAGCCCCCCGAAGCTTTTTTCTTCTTCTTCATGGGAACCACCCCGGGTTTGGGCGAAGTAGCTGCCGGGGCCGAAACAGCGGTCAGTGATGTTCCCTCACCTCCTCCCAACGCCATGGAGGCAGCTTTACGGAAATCATACCTTGCAATTTCATCGTTCGAAACAAGGGTCCCCGGTTTCAGCGGATTCAGGATGGTCTCCATCCAGTAATTCAGTCCGCCCTGCAAAACGTAGTTGTTCTGATAGCCGAGCTGCCGAGTCAGCAGCCATGCTTCATTGGCTTCCGTGGATCCGTTTGAATAAAAGATATTCATTTTGGTCCCCTGGTTGAGGAGATCATAATTGTTCTCCGAAAGAATATCCTGCAATGGCACATTGATGGCGCCCGGAAGGCTGAACATGTCAAATTCCCTGGGATTCCGCACATCGATCAGTTGGATGGAGGGGTCTTTCTGAACAATTTTATCTGCCACCTCATCGGGACTGATGAATTGTGTGCCGGTTCGTATCTCTGAGAGTAACTGTCCGGCAGTCAGTTTATAGGGCCTGGTTGTATTTTGCGGAACAAGGGCAATGACCAAAGCCAGGATTATCAGTACGAGCGTTAGATAATGTAAGGGTTTCATGATTCTCTTTTTTAAATTCTATTTTAATAAACCCGGTTCCCTTTTTCGAAGGAAAAGGATTTTTATTTCTAATATTCCTCCTGCGGAAATTTTTTCTCGATCCATCCCGAAACCCAAAACATCCCCAGCGCTACCAGTACAAGGATGAGGGCTAAAACTCCATCGCTCAGGTCGAGCATGGTCGACATTTTTGGGGATCCCATCGGAGCTGATTTGTAAAGAGGCTCAAATACCGGGTAGGCAAATGCAAAGAAATAGACCCCGATAAGAAGACCAAGAATAAATATCATGGCATCAAGCTTTCCGATGGCAGCACCGCAAAAGCTCGTTCCCGGGCAAAAACCGCCCATGATAAATCCGGCGCCCATGATCAGTCCACCTACGATGGCTGAAGTCAAAAAGGTTGGATTTACATAGACCAGATTGAGGTCAACCCAGCCAAACAGGCTGAAAAATAACAGCCCGAGCATGGCGGTCACCCCACCGGTGAAAAAAACCTTCAGAACGACCATGTCGTAACCATAAAAAAGTCCGGCCAGTTTCCGGCTGGATGAAAATCCCGATTGTTCCAGCACAAACCCGAAGCCGATCCCAATGATGAAGGCCAGGAAAAAATTGGTATTGGAGGAGATAATATCGTTTACTGCTAATGGTCCCATGTCAATTTTGATTTACGATTTTAGATTTACGATTTTTTTATATCCAGTTTTTCCGGAAAAAGTAAGCCAGGGCATACCCACCGCCAAAAATGGCCATCATGGTGATGATCCCTCCAAATGAAATGACTGCGATCCCGCTGAGCGCCGATCCGCTCGTACAGCCTCTTCCGAGTTGAGAACCTACACCGAAAAATATACCTCCGAGCAGGGCAAAAATCAACCTGCGCCGTGAGCTGATTTTCGGGCTGTGTTCAACCGTTAACTTCAATCTGCCAGCCAAGGCGCCTGAAGCAAAACCCCCGACAATAACGCCAAGCATCTGGAAGACCAGCCAGTTTTTCATGGGTGATCCGGAATGTTCTTCATGGTACTCTTTGAAGTATTTTGTTTTCGCGGTGTAATTTGGTGCGATTGACTGAGTGGTGGCTACCACGACACTTTTTATAGCGCCGCTGGCCCCAAGTCCACGCCCCGAAATAAAATTCGCAGCCAGCAATACAAGCCCAAGCAAAACCCCGCCAATGTAAGGATTCATATACCTGTTCTTCCTAGGTTGATCTTTTGTTTCCATATCCGGTATCTGTTTTGAAAATCAAAGTGTTTAAATCAAAAATCGTCATTCGTCATTGGTAATTGGTATTTGGTCATTAGTAAAGGTATCTGCTCGCCTGCCCGGCATATACGATGATGAATCTCAGAAAAATACCACCGGTCAGCACGAGGGTTGAGGTAATGATGATCGGAATTTTATAGCCCAGGAGTTCAAGAGACTCCAGGAATGCAGGCAGCAACAGGCCGATGAAGACCACGAATATCCAGAATACCTCTGTATACGGCCCTCCGAGGAACATATTGGCTGCATCGATCTGAACCTGGGTGCTGGCCTGAAATCCCATGAACATATGAACGATCAGGAACAGCTCGATGGCTATCATCATCAGGTCGATCCGGCTGAAAATGTTACGTTCAAGGTGACTTTTTGCCATGAGCATGATCACGGCTGCCCCGGTAGAGAGGCTGGAAGCAAAGAACAGGGGTCCGAGGATGCTCGTGTTCCAGAGCGGCCTTGCGTTGAAGGCCGACAGCAGGATCCCGGTGTACACACCCAGGATCACCGCATATAAAAGCATGATCCAGGCAAGGATGAAACGATATTTGATAAAAAAGGTCTCTAATTGTTCCAGGAAAGGGTATTTCCAGTGCCATCCGGGAAACACCTCCTTCATCCAGGTGGCCGACCAGACAACAGACAATGGCGTAATGACCAGCAGGGCCCAGGCACCCCACGACATGGGTGATTCGAAGCGGACAACCAGGTAAAGCTGCCAGAAAAATGCTTTATGATTCAGGTCAAGAAACAGGGCTCCCAATCCAAGGATTAGTAAAAATGGAGCAACCATGGGCGCCCACTTTATTGCGGCCGGATATTTTTTCTCCCGGCCCAGGATATAATAGAGCGATGCAAAAAACAGGATGCCTGCTGCAACACCTCCGACAAAGAGATACAATGGAATCTGCCAGTGCCAGATGTTCAGGGTGGGATCCACCATGGGATTCATGCGACCGCTGATGATTAGCTCTTCTCTCATGGCGTTCAGATTAAAAAATAAAGATTGGGGTTGGTCCCGGCTTCAGGAATCAGCCTTTTATATTTCCGCTTTTTCAGCACCATGGATATTTCACTTCGGGGATCATCGGTATCCCCGAAGTAAAGACATTTTGTGGGGCAAACTGCAACACAGGCTGGGGGTAGTCCCTCTTTAACGCGGTGGACGCAAAAGGTACATTTATCAACATAACCTTTGGGATGCGTGTATCTGGCATCATAGGGGCAGGAGGCAATACAGGCCCCGCAGCCAATGCATTTATGCTGGGTGACCAGTACGGTTCCGCCATAATCGTAATGACTGGCTCCGGTCGGGCAGCACCGAACGCAGGGTGAATTGGAACAGTGGTTGCATCGTTCGGACCGGATTTCCATTTCAAGCTGGGGGTAAGTTCCATCATTCACCTCCACGACCCAGTCGCGGCAATATCCGATGGGAACTGCATTCTCTGTTTGGCAGGCAACGACACAATCGCTGCAGCCAACACACTTTTTGGTATCAATGGCCATTGCGAATCTCATGCCTTCACCTCCTTATCCGGATTTTCAGTTAAAAATGTCACAAAATTCCCCCTCATCCCGGTTCCGCCCATCACCGGATCCAGCAGCACCTTGGTAATCAGGGCAGCATCGCTCACCCCTTTCCCGTAAGCTCGTGTTAACAGCGGATTCGTGTGACCGAAACCATGGACTATGTAAACCGAGTCCCATCTTATCCGTTCAGTAATCCTGACCTTTGCAGGGAAGTTGGTGGTTGCGCCATCCTGGTTTTTCAGCCAAACCTCCTGTCCCTCCTTCAGTTGCCAGTTGGCTGCAACTTTTGGGTTGACCCACACCAGGTTTTCCGGCATGATGGCCGACAAATTCGGGTTATTGGAGGTACGGCTGAAGGTATGGGATTGGGTCCTTCCGTAATTGAGGCGGTAGTATCCTTCAGGTGGTTCTTCGTGAGGCGTATACCTTGGAAGGGGATCAAATCCAGCCTGCTCCAGTTCGGTTGAATAGAGTTCAATCTTCCCCGAAGGGGTATCAAATGCCGGCGGATTTTCGATCGAGAAATAGAGATCCCCCGAAGTCCGCTCATATTTCTTTACCCCGATTTTTTTCATCTCCTCCAAAGAGGAATCCATGCGTTTCAGTTTATAATCCAGGAATTCTTCGAAGGTCTTCCACCCAAAATATTTTCCCAAACCCATTTTTGTCGCCAGCTCTTTGGCGATCCACCAGTCGGGTTTGGTATCGTATTTTGGTTCAGTTGCAGGCATGCGCAGGGCGATTACCGGTTCACGGTTGTGATCATTCCTGAGCACATCATACCGTTCAAGGTAGGTGCATTCAGGAAGAATCACATCGGCCCATCCTGTAATCTCCATCGGCATGGTATCAATGACAACAAGCAGTTCGAGCTGCTGAATGGCTTCGAGTGTCTTGCGTGAATCGGGCATCGTCATGTTCAGGTTGCTGCCATTGACAATCCAGCCGCGGTATTGAAAATCTTTTATGGATCCGGGAATTGAACCGTCCACGATGGCATTGGCCAGCGGGAGTTCGGCAAAGGGATACTGCCCGCCAAGAATATCGCGCCACGATTTATTCACCGGCGGGAAAGGCGGATGCGGATATTCAGGGATCTCTTTCAATTCAGGAAGGTAGAACCCTCCGCGGCGGCCCCACGAACCGAGCAGTGCATTCAGGATTGCAATGGCCCTCGAACGCTGGGTATCGTCGCCATACCAGGTGACATGCCGGCCCGGATGAATGATCACCGCCGGAGCAGCGTTGGCCATCTCCTTTGCGGTATCATGGATCATTTTTGGGTCGAGGGTCGTGATGCCATAGGCCCATTCGGGGGTAAATGGCTGGATGTATTCCTTCAGCTTGTCAAATCCCGTTGTGTACTTTTCAACATAGTCCTTGTCATACCAGCCATTGTTAATGATTACATGCGTCCAGGCCAATAAAAGGGCAATGTCGGTTGAGGGTTTGATGGGAAGCCAGAATTTTGATTTGCTGGCCACAGTTGAAAACCGGGGATCAACCGTGATGAGGACGGCACCACGGTCGATGGCATCAGCCATCTCCTGCACCTGGGTGTTGTGCATGTTCTCGCCGAGATGACTTCCGATGAGGACCAGGCAGCGGGTGTCGCGGATATCAGTAGGTTCGGGTGATTCGAGACCGCTTCCAAAAGTGAGCCCGAATGCCACCTCGCGCGGGCCTTTGCATTGTGCATAGGAGGGACCGGCAATGGAGTCGGAACCATAGGCCTTCATCAGGGTGGTCAGGAGTTTCCCCCCCGATCCATGGGTAATGAGTGCAACCGTTTCAGGACCGTATTTTTTTCCGATGAAGTCAAGTTTTTTAGCAACAAAATCAAGCGCTTCGTCCCAGCTTACGCGTTTAAATTCCTGCTTGCCTTTTGGTCCTGTGCGGATCAACGGCGTTTTGAGCCGGTCCTGGTCAAAGTACATTCCTACACCACCCGTTCCCCGGGGACATAACCGGCCATTGCAGTGGGGGTCATTTTCATTGCCGATGATCTTCCAGATCTCTCCCTGATCGTTTTTATAAACCCATCCCGCGCATTTCCAGAAACATATTTCGCAATAGGTTGGGGTCCGGAGAAACCGGGATTCGCCGGTGTGCATCTTGCCGGTAATCCGTTCAAGCAATGAGGGCTCTTTTCCTCCGCCTAACCCGATCGTACCAAACATGGCACCCCCTGCGCTGAGTGTTGAAATCCTGATAAAATTCCTGCGGTTCATTTAATTTCTTTTAATAATTCGCATCTTCATAACTTCGCTGCCTCAAACCTTCAAATACAATAATCTAGTTTCGTGTATACGATAAATGTGATAAAAATAAATTGTTAGTTTTGTAAAAATATTCGGTTCAAATTTTCCTGATGAAAAACAAAATGACGGTTGCCGGCAGAATTTGGATTGAAACTGAGGGACGAAATTTTTTAGGTGCCGGAAGGATTGAGCTCCTTGAAAGGATCGAGATGCTTGGTTCTCTAAGAAAAGCAGCCATATCCATGGGATTGTCCTATCGCAAGGCGTACTATGCCGTGCGTTCAATGAATGAACTTGCACCACTCCCCGTGGTTGAATTACGGCAGGGAGGAAAAGGGGGAGGTTGTGCAAAGTTGACAGAAACAGGTCGTCAATTCGTGGTCAGGTATCAACAAATCACACATGACTTTGTGATATTTCTGACAAAACATTCTGGTGCATTTTAACGGATTTTTTTGTTAATTTCGTATCGTTGTTCACCACAAGGAATAACGGGGATCTCATGGAAATCTCACTGCTTTTTTTTATCTCGCTGCTGGTAGTTTCATTCATGTACTCCATGGTGGGCCATGGTGGCGCCAGCGGATACCTGGCCGTGATGTCCATTTTCGCAGTCAGCACGGTTTACTTCAGAAGTTCCGCTTTGATCCTGAATCTCTTTGTTGCCGGGATCGCATTTGTCAATTTCAGAAGCGGGTTTTCCATCCGGTGGCGGCTTTTTTTGCCATTTCTGATCCCGGCCATCCCCATGGCTTTTCTTGGTGCCCTGATCCACATCAACCCAACAACCTATAAATTCATCCTTGGAATCCTGTTGTTGGTTGCCTTGCTGAGACTCTTGTACCGCCCATCGCGGGAGTATGAAATTAAACCTGCCCCAGGCATCCCTGCATCTCTGGTCATTGGCTCCATCCTCGGGCTTCTTTCCGGCATGATCGGCATCGGCGGAGGGATTATCCTCAGCCCCATTTTTATCCTTATGAAATGGTCGCATGTTAAGGAAACCGGGGTCTATTCCTCCCTGTTCATCCTGTGTAACTCGCTCGCCGGATTGATCGGGCTGCAGGTGAGCGGATTCCAGCTACCTACGCATTTTTTTTACTGGATCCTTGTCGTGGTTGCTGGAGGACTCATTGGTTCCATGACAGCAATGAAATTTCTCCCGGTAAAATATTTTAAAATTTCACTGGCGATGGTGCTGCTGTTTGCCTGCTTTAAGCTGCTTATTCCCTGACCCTGCTTATCTGATGACCCGAAAATCATTTCCCCAGTTTATCATCATCTCCGGATCCGGAAAAAAAGTGGGGAAAACATACCTGGCTGTCAACCTGATCCGGTCATTTTCAGGAAAGTTCCCGCTCCTTGCCTTGAAAATCTCTCCCCACCTTCATGATTCTCTGGGAAATTCGGGCATGGTGGCCGCTTCAGCCGGAATCAGGATTTTCCAGGATATGGAACCGCACCGGAAAAACAGTGGTAAATTTCTCGAAGCCGGCGCCGCTCGTTCCTTCTTCATGGAAACGGATGATGAACATCTGGCGGAGGCATTTGAACGCTTCATGAAGGAATGCAATCCGCAAAATGAACCGGTAATCATTGAGTCAGGGGCGTTGGGCCATCTTATCCAACCCGGATTGCTGATTTTCATCAACAGTCCTCCGGAGTTGACCAGGGAGGTTAAGTTAAAAACCATGAACATGGCTGACCTTGTGCTTCCGGCACGGTTATTTGATCCGGGGAAAATATCGGATCAGATCGGGTTTTCAGAAAACAGATGGCACCTGGTCACCGACTGAGGTCAGAGGACCTTCCGGATCATTTTTACAAGTTCCTCCTGCAATATCCCAATTCAGTTTCAGCCACACAAGCAGCAACGGCAATACAATCAATGCGTATTGATTGATATAGCGATCTCTGATATATTCCGGGAAAACATCGGTAGGAGAAAAACTTGAAATTATCAGGGCAAATAACAACAGTGCAATATCCAGTTTTGTTTTTTCACTTAAGATAAACCAGATGGCCACACCCGCAAAGCCAATGATAATGGTCGGGGATTCGCTGCCTGTGCTTGCAAGAATGACAAATAGCAGCGCAGATGCCAGTATCCGCAGTTGAAAAACAACATTTCCGAATTGTGATTTCCTGATGTAGGATAATGCGAATATCAACAGTCCGGGAATAATAAAATACAGGTTGGATAATGTTGAATCGTGGAACAACCTGCGAAACATGCCCATCACGCATACATCGGTCCGGCTGTTTTCAAGCATGACATTCAGCGAGTTTTTATGTACCAGGACCCTGTACCAATCTCCATAACATTGAATTGTATAATCAATTCCCACAAAGGCCATGGGCAGGATAAAGAGGACCATTGTCCAGAAAACAAGATACAGCAGATATTTAGGTTTGTCCTCGACAAAAAAGAAAAATGCCAAACCAAGGATCCCGTACAGCTTTATAAAAACCCCCATGACAAGGAAAAACGCGGCCCAAAAAAATTGCTTTTTCCGTATATGGGTATAACTCAGAATAATTAAAGCGGCAGTCATGGCATGCACCTGGCTGTTGAGGAGGGAGGTGATCAGGCAATTGAATACAATCCAGCTGACGATTGCCCTGTTTTTATCACTGACCGGCAGTTGGTAAATCGCGTATAGCAATACCGTAGCGTTAAGAATAATCCAAAGGGTATAGCTGAACAATACCGGCAACAGGGCAAATGGGGCCATGAACAGGGCAAATAAAGGCCCATACAGGTAAAGGTCGGAATATTCGCCGGGATAAGCGATATAGAGGTCTTTCAGGTTTGCCAGGTGGGAAAAGCTGGTTTTGAAAATGATAAAATTGTTGATTTTTCCATTGGTCCCCAATAGATATTGAATGATTACGACACAAAGACCGGCTAAAATCCAAAGACCCACCGCAGTTCTTTTTTTCAGGAGGAATTGAAAATCGTATCTCACCTCAATTATTTTTGAATCAATGAACCCTTCTTTCTGCAAATAGTTTCGGCATATTCATGCAGGGTGATGAATTCCCCCTTCTCCTTTAACCATTGCAGGTATTTTTCAAGACGATCAAGTAAAAATGCCCCCGAATGCCTTTTCATATAGCGGGGAAGGTGAATCGATGATATGTCGGTGAATTCCCATGGATGAAAATAGAGATTCAGAAAGCCATTTTTGCGCAAGGTCAGGTTTGACAAAAATTTGAAGTAGGGCATCGGAAAATTTTTGAAAGATAACCAGAACAACGGGATCCTCAGGTAGGGGCTAACTGAAACAGGGATATTTAAAATTTGATCATAAAAGAAAGGCGTCAGCGGTTTATCACGATTATTGTATCTGCTGGGAATATGGGTGGGATTTAATGATGAATTATACCAGTACCCCGCCTCTACCAGATCGGGTTCATTCACGGGTTTTAAAAAAGGTCGCCTGAATCCTGTTACCTGCTTTCCTGTTATTTCCTCTAAAATATTTTTTGAGTCCGCTAAATCTTTTTTTGAATCAAAACTGCCGTGAAACATGGCGTGGGATGCAATCTCATGTTTTAATGAGACCTGGCGGACGAGTTCTTTATTGTGAAGTGCAAAAGTTCCCGTTATAAAAAACGTTGCTCTTATTGACAGTTTGTCCAGGAGCTGATTGATCAAAATCAATCCCTGCCTCGAAATTTCTATTTGCTCAATTAAGGAAATGGAACTGCCGTATTCTAACGGAAGGTCAAACTCTTCGACATCGAAAGTCAGAAATATTTCGTGCATGGATTCGGATTGGTGGAAAGTATCTGCTTGTTGATTGGTTTGGTATGAATTGAAGGGCTAATTTACTAAAAAACGCCAATGTGCAATATATGAGTGGCACCGGAAAAACTTACATTACAGCTTACACAAGGATGGATAAAAATGAAAAAACCAACTCCGGGAAGGGTTGGTTTTACTCGATTTTTGATTTAAGCGTTTCCTCTTTGATAGTTTTTGCGGAGAGACTGGGATTCGAACCCAGGGTACACTTTTGGCGTACACACACTTTCCAGGCGTGCTCCTTCGACCACTCGGACACCTCTCCAGGAAATTTACGATTTTTGAATTACGATTTACGAATAAAAACACACATCAAAATTGTAAATCGTAACTTGTAAATTGTAAATCGGTTTTACTGTGCAAAGGTAGAAAAAATATTGAGATTTCAAATTGTCATTTCTCCGCGCAGGGAGGTTTGTAGCAGTTGTTTTACACTTTCGGCAGAATAACCGCAGCCAAGAAGATACATCAGTTTGGTCACAGCCGATTCGGTGGTGATGTCGAATCCGCCTATGATGCCGATCTTCCCCAACCCGGCACTGGTTTCATATTTGCCCATCTCAACCGTACCACCTTTGCACTGGGTCACGTTGAAAACAATGATCCCCCTGGAAACAGCATCCTGCAGTTGATCGAGAAACCATGAAATGGTGGGGGCATTTCCTGCCCCAAATGTTTCGAGAATCACGGCTTTCAATCCTTTGGTGTTCAGGATGGCCTCCACGGTGTTCGGTGAAATTCCCGGGTAAAGTTTCAGGATCGAAATATTTTCATCCAGCACTTTATGCACCCGCAGCTTTTTAAAATTGGGCTTTAAAATCAGGTTATGGTGGTATTTGATATGAACACCTACTTCACCCAGCAGGGGATAATTTCCTGAAACGAATGCCTTGAAATTCTCCGCGTTGAGTTTGCTGGTCCGGTTGCCCCGGTACAATTTGTTCTCAAAGCAGATGGCCACCTCAGGCACAACCGGCGTATCTATCTCCTTCGCCGCTGCAATTTCAATCGCATTGATAAAGTTCTCACGACCATCGGTACGAACCATCCCGATGGGAAGCTGCGATCCGGTAAAGATCACCGGTTTGTTCAGGTTTTCGAGCATGAAACTCAGGGCCGAAGCAGTGTAGGCCATGGTGTCGGAACCATGCAGTACCACAAAGCCGTCATAATCCTCATACTTTTCTTCAATAACGGTTGCCAGGTGAATCCAGAATTCCGGGCTCATGTTCGAAGAATCGAGCAGCGGTTCGAAGGTGAAGAAATCAATTTTACAATTAAAATTCTCCAGCACCGGCAGAAATTTGTATAAAATGTCAAAGGTCAGCGGCTTCAGGGTCAATGTTTTCGGATCCTGAACCATCCCGATGGTCCCACCGGTGTATATCACCAAAATATTTGTTTGTCCAATCATACATTCAGTTCAAAGGACAAAATTACGACTAAAAGTGTCAGTCCCTATATATTAATCTCGAAATGCAACAAGAAATGCGTGGTGCAATCAGGGTAACAGAATCATTGTGTGTAATATTTACCCAGTGTATTTCGCTGATAAAATATCCCTTTCCGGGTACTTAAACGGCCAGTTCGCTGATCTTTCTTGTATAACTGTTCATCCGGTTTTACATTTGCTTCAATTCTTCATACACCAGTTCAAGGTAACACCCCAAAAAGCATGAAACATAACTACCCTGCAGGATCAAAACAATCAGGTTTACAAACAAAAAAAAACAGGGAATTATGAAAACGAAAAAAGAAAATTACCGGAAAAATCAGATTCAGGCACTGTTCATCCTGATCATATCAGTTTCATCAATTTTTGCCGGCTGCAAAAAGGACACGGCTGAAGATATTGTCTCTCCGACGACAAATCAGGTGGATCAATATACCATTACCCAGGCTGTGTCAGATGAAGCACAACGGAACACCATTGCATTCGACGGACTGGCCTATCTCACAGGAAACCTTGGTTCACAGTCGTTTCTCCCCCCGGGCAAGGTGGCTGACTACAGCGGGTTTCAATGCCTCCGCGACAACGACCCCACCAAACTGGGGCACAATACAAGTTTTGTGACCATCATTGCATTCAATGTATTGCATATTCTTACAACCGACCAAATCAATATGTATGTTTCCAGGGCGCAAAACCAGATCGACCAGATCAATGCCTTTGCCCTGAAACGCTTTCCATTGCTTAAGGCTTTCCGCCGTTTAAAGGAGGGGGATATCCCAAGCGGCACAAGCGGACTCAGCAAGGAAGCCGTAATGGCTTATGCAGCCGAATTGTACAGGATCGACGGGCAGATCAGCTATGACAGGGCAAAACTGTTTGGCACCGTGGTTGGTTCTTTCAGCGCTGAACAGAAAGCGAAGATGGATGCCCTGAAGGCGCTTAACGGAGTCGGGAACTGGGACAGCAGCCTGTCCAACCCGCTCGAAGGACTGAATCTGCCCCAGGACGTCAATGTTGCTGTAATGACTTATGCGAGCGAGATGTATGCATGGTATGCAGGTTCGGTTACATCCGATGTGTATTTCTGCCCTGAAAGACATGGCACCTATTTCGGGTCTTTTTACCTGAAAGACTGGCCGGCGATGGGAAATCCGAACTACACCATTGATGAAACCCTGACTGCCAGCGCCGGACAGAACTTCCTGGCGATTCTTACAGCGACCCAGGCCGATCAGGTGAAAGGGATTGTCGACCTCCAGCGCAGTGCCCTTACTGAACTTGTGGCAAAGAGAGAGGCTGTTTCGACTGAACTTCGTAAATTCCTTGCTTCAGGCATTGCCGATTCAACCACTGTGATCGCACTGTCGGAACGCTATGGAGAACTCGACGGGGAATTGTCCTACCATTATGCTTCGGTATTCTCCCAGGTTTACAGTACTCTTTCGGACGAGCAGAAAGTGAAATTGACCGGTCTGGCCGATGAACTGGGATACATTAATCCAGGCGGGGCTTTCCAATACTCCCAGCCTGTTACTATGCCCGAAATACTGAATACCGATTTCATGTTCAAGTAATCAAATTCCAACTCTCAAATAATCCGATTATGAAACCCCGTTTTGAATCTCAGAAAATCACAGGCATCGCACTTCTCTTCTTGCTGATGTTTTTTATTCAGGGAAAAAGTTTTTGCCAGGATAAGCCAAACCCGTCACAAAAATCTTCAGAAAAATCCCAGGCGCTCACACCTCAGCAAACGGCCACGATCAAAACCATTTTATCCAGGTACAATGCTTCAAAGTTGACGGCAGCCGATGCAAAGGCGATCCATGAGAAATTCAGGCAGGCCGGCATTCATGCAGGTCCTGAGACCAGGGACGCCATCACGGCAGCAGGTTTTGATCCTGAAAAGCTGAGGACACTTGACCCTCCCAAATCTCCTGACAACAACGGCAAAAAGAATCCGCCTTCGGCCGAAGAAAGAATGAAAACGGTCCAGGAAAAGATTATCAAGCCACTGGCGCTGAATACAACACAGAATGAGGTTGTGGCCAAGGCATATACTGACTTTTTTGCAGCGATGGAAAGCCTGAAGAAAACCCAGGCCAATCCGCAGTTACCTGTCGAAAAATCCAAAGTTGAACCTCTACAAAAAGCGAGAGATGAAAAAATCAGCAAGGTTTTAACGAAAGACCAATTTGCAAAATATACGGAGCTTGAAAAGGCTTCCAGACCGCAAAAGACTCCCGGACAGGATGAGAAAAAGAATTAAAATATCTTTGCAGCAGGGATTTTATTTCAACAAAAGGTGATCAGCATGAACGTCCGCAATAAAACAATCCTATTCACCGAGATCGCGCTGGTTGTATTTATTTGGATGGTTTTGCTGATCACGCCAATCTTGTTCAGGGAAGACAACAACAATCCTTTGTGGAAGAGCGTTGCGAACCAGCTTGAAATCCTTATCCCTCTGTCAATCCTGTTTTTTATCAACCGGTTTATTCTTGTTCCCCGGTTTTTATTCAAAGGCAAGATTAAGATTTATATTTTTTCTTTGCTTGGAGTGATTCTGTTCCTTACCCTGGGCTCCTATTTTTATGATGTGAATAAGGTTAATTCACCAAAACCAAGGGGGGAACAGGCTGATCGTCCCATGAGACAGGCGAAAGATTCCAGACCAAACCGGGATTCTCCAGAACGGAATCCTCCCGAGCGAAATCAGCCGGACCGGAATCCGCCCACGGGAGACCGCCCCTCTAAACAACGTCAGCCCAGGCCTGTTCCTCCCTTTGCGAACTTTTTGATCTTCTCGTTTCTGGTTGTCGGATTTGATACCGGTTTACGTTCAGGACTGCGCTGGATCGGGGTTGAAAATGAAAAGGTCAGGCTTGAAAAAGAAAACGTATCGAACCAGCTGGCACTTCTCAAGACCCAGGTCAGCCCGCATTTCTTCATGAATACCCTGAATAATATCCATGCCCTTGTCGATACCAACACCGATGAAGCCAAGGAGGCGATTATCAAACTCTCGAAAATGATGCGCTATCTCCTGTACGAAACGGAAACCGAGAAAACAACTTTAAAAAAGGAGGTGGAGTTCCTCGAAAGCTATATTAACCTGATGAAACTTAGGTTCAGCGCGAAAGTCAAAATCATCTTCAATTTACCGGGTGCAATTCCAGATGCAGCGATCCCTCCGTTTCTGTTCATTTCATTTATTGAAAATGCGTTCAAACATGGAATAAGCTATAAAAATGAATCGTTTATTGCAATTGACCTGATATTGGGCAAAGACCGTCTGCTGTTTGCAGTCAGGAACAGCAGGGCCGACAACAGCCAGAGCAAAGAATTTTCAGGGATCGGAATTGAAAATACACGAAAACGCTTAGATTTGCTTTATGGCGTTGAATACCATCTTGAAATCATCGAAAATGAAGAGTTATTTACTGTGAACCTGTCTATTCCACTATGATCAGATGCATTGCTATAGATGACGAGCCCCTGGCTTTAAAGCAGATTGCCGATTACATAAGAAAAACCCCATTCCTGGAGCTGGCCGGACAATGCGAAAGCGCATTGCAGGCAATTGAATTATTGGAGAAAACCCCGGTCGACCTCATGTTTGTTGATGTGAACATGCCTGACCTCAGCGGGATTGATTTCGTGAAAACCCTGGAAAACCCTCCATTTATTGTTTTTGTCACAGCATACAGCGAATACGCATTGGAAGGCTTCAGGGTCGATGCCATCGATTACCTGCTAAAACCGATCAGTTACAGTGATTTTTTAAAATCGGCAAACAAAGTTAAAACCTGGTTCGACGCAATGCAGCAGAAACCGGCGGAAGTCATGAGCAACAAGGATTTTCTTTTTATAAAGTCGGAATATAAGATCCTTAGAATTAACTTTGACGACATAAAATACATCGAAGCGATGAGTGAATACATCAGGATACACCTTGTCAATTCAAAGCCGGTCATGACCCAGCTAAGCATGAAATCTATTGAGGATCAACTGCCGGAAGACCGGTTCATGAGGGTTCACCGCTCATTTATCATCAACCTTTCCAAGATTTCTGTGATCGAAAGGAACCGGATTGTTTTCGATGGAACAGTATATGTCCCGGTAAGCGATCAGTATAAAAGTAAATTTCAAAACTACATCGATCAGAATTTTTTAACCTGATTCTATGAATAAACTGTCAGGTATTTTAATAGCGATCTTAGTGACCTGCTCTGTCCAGGCGCAGCGCTATGGAATGCCCGGGATCCATAATTACAGCCGCTCGGAATATGGCGGGGGCACCCAGAACTGGGCCCTTGCACAAGCTCCGGATGGAATGATGTACTTTGGAAACAACAACGGACTTCTCGAGTACGACGGGGCCCACTGGACTGTTTACACGGACCTTGGGCAGGTCATCCGCTCAATTTGTGCCGACAGTAATCGCATCTATGTCGGAGCTTTTAACAAGTTTGGCTATTATGAGAATGATGCGAACGGAAACCTCCGGTATCATTCCTTACTTGAATTGCTAAAAAACCGCATCAGTGATTTCGATGAAATCTGGCGAATCCATAAAACCAGTTTTGGCATTGTTTTCCAGTCATTTAGAGCAATATTTATTTATAATCACGGGAATATTGACATCGTATATCCGAGGTCAAAGTTTTATTTTTCTTTTTATGTAAACGGTATTTTATGGATCTATGACGAGAAGGAGGGATTAATGCAGTACCGGGAGGGGAAAGTTCGGCAGATAGCCGGTGGATCATTTTTCGCAGGGAACCCGGTTTGGACCATCCTCCCATTAAATGATGATCAGGTGGTTATCGGAACTGCAAAAAACGGATTGTTCCGGTATGACGGGGAAATAGTCACCGTTTGGGATAAACAGGTGAACGCCGTGCTTAAAAAATATAAGTTGTTTTCGGCGTCCCTCATTGATAAAAAATATTTTGCTTTCGGGACCATTCAGAACGGACTGATTGTTTCGGATACCGCAGGCCAGGTGATCTCTGAAATAAACAAGGAGGGCGGACTGGCTAACAGCACGGTCCTGTGCACCGGAAACGACCTGGAAGGGAATATCTGGTTAGGTCTCGACAATGGGATCTCGGTTGTTCATTTTAATTCACCCCTCACGTTCATACAGAACTATTATAATATCGGATCGGGTTATGCTTCGGCTCTATTCGGCGATAAACTTTACCTTGGCACCAACCAGGGTCTTTTTTATATCCGATGGAAGGATTTTATCAATCCGCTTAAGAAAAATAAAGACTTTCATCTGATCGAAGGCACTGAAGGCCAGGTATGGTGTCTGACCATGATTGACCATACCCTTTTGTGCGGACACCATCTGGGGGTCTTCCAGATACTGGATGAAACTGCTCTGAAGATATCCTCTGTTCCCGGTGGATGGAATATAATCAAGGCCCAAAGCAAGCAGCCGCTCCTGCTTGCAGGAAGTTACTCAGGCATATCGGTGTTGAAAAAGGAAGGTCCGCTCTGGGCATACAGAAATGAATTATCAGGCTATGACCAGTCATCCCATTATCTTGAGCAGGATACCAAGGGATTTATCTGGATCAGCCATGGATATAAAGGATTGTTCCGTTTAAAACCTGATGCTGATTTCCGGAAGGTGAAAGAGATCAGGTTTTACGACAATACCAAAGGACTGCCTTCAAACCAGGGCAATACGATATTTAAACTGAAATCAGGCCTCGTTGCAGGAACCCCTTATGGGATTTACAGATATAATGAAACCAACGACAAATTTGACCCCGACCTTCCGTTAAATTCATTGTTCCCCGGTATCAAGCAAATTGATTACCTGACTCAGGACAGCGCCAATAATATCTGGTACTATAACAAGCAGCAGCCTGGGGTTCTGCGTTTACAGGAGGATGGCGCCTATACGAATATTACGGCTCCTTTCGTTGAACTTTCAGGAATGGTGATCCCAGCTTTTGGTCATGTCAATGCACTGGATGCAAGCAATGTAATCATCGGCATCGAGAACGGATTTGTCCATTATAATTCGGGTCAGTTTAAATCATACAATGTGTCGCCGGTATTGTATATCAGTAAATTACGATCAGGCGACCCCTCCGAGGGTACCTACCGGTATAGCAGCAACTATCTGAGGCAGGAAGTCATCCCCAGGTTCAGATACAGGAATAACACGATAACCATCGCTTTTGCCGCCAGCCAGTTTTCCGAGCAACTGGTGTCATTTCAATACAAGTTGGATGGTTTTGACAAGGAGTGGTCTGCCTGGTCGTTTAAAAACTCCAAAGAATATACAAACCTGCCCGCCGGAAATTATACTTTCAAACTTAAAGCCCTCACCATTCAAGGTAAATCAACACCGGTACTGGACTATCAAATCCGGATTCTCTCCCCCTGGTACTGGACCATCTATGCATGGGTAGTTTATTTTTTGATTTTCGTTTGTCTTTTGTTCCTGGTTTATCAGCTCTTCCGGACGAGCATCGAGAAATCGCATTTGAAAGAAAAAGAAGCGCAAAAAAATAAATTCCGGCAGCGTGAGCAGGAGATGAAAGAAGAAGCACATATTACCGAAAAAGAGATGATCCGGTTGAGGAATGAAACCCTCAACCTTGAAATGATCCACAAAGAAAAGGAACTTGCCAACTCCACCATGCTGATCATTCAAAAGAATGATATCCTGCACAAATTAAAAAATGAACTCGTCAAGATAAAAACAGCGCTTGCCGATGATCAACTGAAAAACGACCTGAATGCCACCATCAAACGGATCGGGAAAGAAATTGACAATGAAAAACAGTGGCAGGTGTTCAATATGCATGTCGAGCAGGTTCATGAAGATCTGTTTAACAAACTGAAAAAACAATACCCGGTGCTGACTCCCCGTGAATTGAGCTTATGCGCTTACCTGCGCATGAATATTTCCAGCAAGGAGATCGCAACGTTGATGAACATAAGCACACGGGGTGTTGAAATTAGCAGGTATCGTATCCGAAAAAAGTTAGGTCTTGACCGGAATGCCAACCTGACCGATTTTATGATGAATCTTTAAATTCCCACCTGCATTCCGGGTTTTAACCTTCATTGCGTCATGTGTAGATACTGACGTGTTTTTCAGCTGATTTTATTATTACTATATAGTTCCATATCAAGCTAATATATGTAATCATGTATTAGCTTGATGTATTAATGATGTAATAAAAAAGTCATTCCTGATGCATTATTGATGTACGATAATATTTTGTTGTGCTATGTTCTCCACATTACATTAGCGGTCGTATTCAAGACTGCAAGACAGTGAATACCTGTTTATTTAACTTTAAAACAATTCACGATGAAAAAACAATTACTTTTTACATTTCTCAGCATTTTGTTTTCAGTATTCTGCTTCGGACAGGCAATGAAAAATCTGCCATTGACAGCGGTAAATCTACCTGTTACTTTCGACGATCCCGCAGTGAACTACGATCTGGTCGATTTTGGCGGCAACGCCTCCAGCATCGTGGCCGATCCAGTCGTGTTAACCAATATGGTATGTAAGGTCATCAAAACAAATACTGCCGAAACCTGGGCTGGAACTACCATTGGGGGTACAGTTGGTTTTGCAACGGTTGTGCCGTTTGCTCCCGGCGCTACTTTTATGACCATGAGAGTTTACTCACCCGATGCCGGAACTCCGGTCCGTATGAAAGTGGAAGACCCCAACGATCCTACAAAAAGTGTTGAGACACAGGTTTTAACAACCGTGGCCAATGCATGGGAGACCCTCACTTTTAATTTCGCAATCCAGGCTCCCGGAACAGCGGCCATTAACTTCTCCTATATTTATAAGAAACTCTCCGTATTTTTCAATTTTGGAACAACAGGCGCTGCCGCTGGTACCAAGACCTACTATTGCGATGATATTGCCTTTGGCGGATCTGGCCCATCTGGAATTAATGTTACATTTCAGGTGCAAAGTCCTGATATAGAACCGGTTTATGTATTTGGAAATTGGAGCGGTTGGGGCAATTGGCCTGGAGATCAGATGATGCTTGTCGGACCTGGATTATATGCTGCTACCCTTCCCTTTTCCCCGAATTCAACTTATGAATATCTTTTCGTGAATGGCAGCACACCTTTGAAAGAGGTTTTGAATCCTGCATGGCCATGTACCAATGGCAATGCCCAGTATACAAACAGGGTATTAACTTTAGGCAGTTCTGACACTACCGTTTGTTTTATCTGGAGCACCTGCAGTTCATGTGGCACTACTTCTGTGAATTCCTTGTCAAATGATAATATGAAGGTCAGTCTTAGTAAGGATGGAATCCGGATTTTTTCGAATATGTTTGTTGAAATTGATCAGATTGGTATATCTGATCTTTTGGGTAGGACCGTATATTTTTCCAACAAAAAAATGAATATCAACAGTCTGATACCTTTAAACCTAAACGTTGGTTGCCTTTATCTTATTTCTGTAAAAGTCAATAACCAGGTTCTAACAGTTAAAGGTGTAGTGCAGAATTAAATGATTTTGTTTCTGCCACAGGAAATCATCAATAAAAAGATATTCACTTCAAGAAAATTAGTATGAAAAAACGAATCCTATTTTCAATTTTCAGCATGCTATTCTCAGCCTTTGTTGTCGGACAAACTGAGATAAACAGGCCGTTGGCCACAGTCAATATTACATTTCAGGTTCAAAATCCTGCATTGACACCTGTTTATGTTTTTGGTAGCTGGAGCGGCTGGGGGAACTGGCCCGGAGATCAGATGACTTCAATCGGGAATGGTTATTATGCTGTCACACTGCCATTAAATTCCGGGACCACATATGAATATCTTTTTGTAAATGGCGGCACACCCGAAAAAGAGGTACTGAATCCGGCGTGGCCATGTACCAATGGCAATGCTCAGTACACCAACAGGGTGCTCACCACAGGAAGCAGTAATTCAACGGTCTGTTACACTTGGGCTACTTGTAACACATGCAACATCCCGGAATTGCTGAATTTGCCTGTAACCTTCGACAACCCCAACGTGAACTATAACCTGGTTGATTTTGGGGGCAATGCGAGCAGTATTGTCGCCGATCCGGTGGTTCCGACCAACAAGGTGTGTAAAGTCATCAAATCCAATACGGCAGAACTCTGGGCGGGTACGACCATAGGCGGATCGACCGGTTTTGCAACGGCCATTCCCTTTGCCGTGGGTTCCACCAAGATGAACATGCGGGTTTATTCACCCAATGCCGGTATTCCCATCCGTATCAAGGTTGAGGATCCCAACGATGGAGGCAAAAGTGTAGAAACAGAAAAGCTGACAACAGTGGCCAATGGGTGGGAGACCCTTGAATTTGATTTTGCGAATCAGGCTCCCGGAACTCAAGCCATCAATTTCAGCTATACCTATAAAAAGCTGTCGGTATTTTTCAATTTTGGAACTACTGGTGCAGCGGCCGGTACCAAAACATACTATTGCGATGACATCGCTTTCGGTGCTGCCCCCCCGCCCCTGGTAGACTTACCTGTAACCTTCGACAACCCCAACGTGAACTATAACCTGGTTGATTTTGGGGGCAATGCGAGCAGCATTGTCGCCGATCCGGTGGTTCCGACCAACAAGGTGTGTAAAGTCATCAAATCCAATACGGCAGAACTCTGGGCGGGTACGACCATTGGAGGATCGACCGGTTTTGCAACGGCCATTCCCTTTGCAGTGGGATCAACCAAAATGACTATGCGGGTTTATTCGCCCGATGCCGGTATTCCCATCCGTATGAAGGTTGAAGATCCAAACAACCCAACCAAAAGTGTAGAAACAGAAAAGCTGACAACAGTGGCCAATGGCTGGGAGACCCTTGAATTTGATTTTGCGAACCAGGCTCCCGGAACCGCAGCCATCAATTTCAGCTATACCTATAAAAAGCTGTCGGTATTTTTCAATTTTGGAACAACGGGCGCAGCGGCCGGTACCAAAACATACTATTGCGATGACATCGCTTTTGGTTCTGCCGGCCCGACTCTGGTAGACCTTCCGGTTACCTTCGACAACCCCAACGTAAACTATAACCTGGTTGATTTTGGGGGCAATGCGAGCAGTATTGTCGCCGATCCGGTGGTTCTAACCAACAAAGTGTGTAAAGTCATCAAATCAAATACGGCAGAACTCTGGGCGGGCACCACCATTGGAGGATCTGTAGGTTTTGCGAATCCTATTCCATTTGCAGTGGGTTCAACCAAGATGCACATGCGGGTCTATTCTCCCAATGCCGGTATTCCCATTCGTATCAAGGTTGAAGATCCCAACAATGGAAGCAGAAGTGTGGAAACAGAAAAGCTGACAACTGTTGCCAATGGTTGGGAGACCCTGGAGTTCGATTTTTCCAACCAGGCTCCCGGAACTCAAGCCATCAATTTCAGCTATACCTATAAAAAGCTGTCGGTATTTTTCAATTTTGGAACAACGGGCGCAGCGGCCGGTACCAAAACATACTATTGCGATGATATCGCTTTTGGTCCTGCCCCCCCCATCCCGGTAGACCTGCCGGTAACTTTTGACAACACCAATGTTAATTTTAACCTGGTTGATTTTGGGGGCAATGCGAGCAGTATCGTCGCCGATCCGGTGAATCCAACCAATAAGGTGTGTAAAGTCATCAAATCAAATACAGCAGAACTCTGGGCAGGCACAACCATCGGAGGATCGGTAGGTTTTGCGAATCCTGTTCCATTTGCAGTGGGTTCAACCAAGATGAACATGCGGGTTTATTCACCCAATGCCGGCACTCCCATCCGTATAAAAGTTGAGGATCCGAACGATCCAACCAAAAGTGTTGAAACGGAGAAACAGACTACAGGATCTGACCGTTGGGAGACCCTGGAGTTCGATTTTGCCAACCAGGCCCCCGGAACCGCAGCCATCAATTTCAGCTATACATATAAGAAGTTGTCCGTATTTTTCAATTTTGGAACAACTGGCGCAGCGGCCGGAACCAAGACATACTACTGCGATGATATTGCTTTTGGCGCTGCCGGCCCGGCCCCGGTCGACCTTCCGGTAAGCTTCGACAACACGAACGTGATCTATAACCTGGTTGATTTTGGGGGCAATGCGAGCAGCATTGTAACCGATCCGGTGGTTCCGACTAATTTGGCATGTAAAGTCATCAAATCCAATACGGCCGAATTCTGGGCGGGCACGACCATCGGAGGAACGGTAGGTTTTGCTAATCCTGTCCCCTTTGCTGCGGGCTCAACCAAAATGACCATGCGGGTTTATTCGCCCGATGCCGGAGTCCCCATCCGCATGAAGATTGAAGATCCAAACGATCCAACCAAAAGTGTGGAAGCAGAAAAACTGACCACCAGATATGGTCAGTGGGAGATACTGGAGTACGATTTTTCTAACCAGGTACCCGGAACAGCTCCCATCAATTTCAGCTATATCTATAAAAAGATGTCGGTGTTTTTCAATTTTGGAACAGCAGGCGCTGCTGCCGGCAACAGAACTTATTATTTTGACGATGTGACTTTTGGTGAAGCTGATACGACCACCGTTCAGGTGACATTTCAGGTTCAAAGCCCTGATTCAACCCAGGCCTATGTTTTCGGTAGTTGGAACAACTGGGTCAACTGGCCCGGAGATCCAATGAGTGCCATCGGAAATAATATCTATGTTAAAACGATGAGGGTTCCGGCAAACAGCAACTATGAATTTCTCTTTGTAAATGGCTCTTCACCTATTCAGGAAATTCTGGATCCTTCGTGGGGTTGTACCAATGGAAATGCACAGGCCACAAACAGGGTTTTGTCCGTGGGTAGCAATGATATCACACTCTGCTATAAATGGGCTTCCTGTGAAACTTGCGGTTCACCTCCCGCTGATTCCATTGACGTTACCTTCCAGGTCCAGAGCCCTGATTCAACATCCGTGTATGTGTTTGGAAACTGGAATAATTGGAGCGACTGGCCGGGAACACCCATGACCTCTATTGGAAACGACACCTATTCTGCCACAATGAGCTTCGCATCAAACAGTAATTTCGAGTTCCTCTATGTGAACGGGACCACGCCTGTAAAGGAAGTGCTCGATCCTTCATGGCCATGTACCAATGGCAATGCCCAGTACACAAACAGGGTCCTGGCATTGGGAAGCGCCGATACGACCATCTGTTATACCTGGGCTTCCTGTGCAACCTGCGGGTCTGCTCCCGTAGATTCCATTGCCGTCACATTCCAGGTTCAAAGTGCTGATTCCATACCGGTTTATGTGTTTGGCAGCTGGACCAACTGGACCAACTGGCCGGGAACACCCATGACCTCGATCGGCAATGAGACGTATGAAGCGACCTTGCAACTGGTAGCAGATCAGAACATTGAATATTTATTTGTGAACGGAGTCGGGCCTACAAAAGAAGTGTTGGATCCTACCTGGTCCTGTACCAATGGAAATGCTCAGTATACGAACAGGTTATCCTCCCTGGCCGGCGCCGATACAACAATCTGTTTCTTATGGAGCACCTGCGACGCTTGCGGAACCACCTCGGTAAATCCCATTTCAAATGATGAATTGAAAGTGAACCTGAGCGAGAATGGCATACGGGTTTTCTCCAACACAGTGACAGAAGCGAATCAGATCGGCGTATTTGATATGCTGGGCAGAACAGTCTATTTTTCAGACAAAAAGCAGGATTTAAGTTATCTCATCCCGATGAAACTAAATCCCGGTTCAATCTATCTCATTTCAATTAAAACCAGCAACCGGATATTTACATTTAAAGCGATATTGATGAATTAAAACAATCCGTTGATTATCTTGTTAGTATGCCGGGAGGTGCAGTTTGTATGGGCTACAAACTGCACCTCCCGGCATTTTTGCATCAGGGTAAATCGTTCGCAAGGTGTATACTTTTCATAATCTCAGCAAATTATTCATAATCCCATTAACAATGCGAACACTTCCAGCCATTGCGCTCATGCTTTCCAGTTTATTTACAGGGACTTATTCATTTGCCCAGTCCTATGATATTATCCTTGGAAGGCCTACATCTTCATCTGTGACCATCAGCATATTGTTCGATCAATCGACCGAAGTTTACCTGGAGTACGGTGTGTCGCCGGGAGGCTATAACTCCTGGACTCCTCAGGCCGTCGCAGCAAAAGATACGCCGCTTGAAACCGATATCACAGGGCTTCTCCCCGATACTAAATATTATTACCGGACGAGGTACCGGGCAAATGGTGCCACAACTGCTTTCATGACCGGTCCCGAGTACAGTTTTCATACACAGAGGGCGGAAGGCAGTGCATTTTCATTCACCATTGAATCAGATGAACATCTATACGATAAAAAGGGTATTCGTAGCCTCTACCAGGTATGCCTTGACAACCAGGCCAAAGACAATCCCGATTTTATGTTTTCCCTGGGAGATATTTTTGGTGATGACCACAATCCGAATACCACAACATCCGCCCAGATGGATGCCCTGCATAAAGATTACCGTCAATACCTCGGCAGTATCTGCCATTCGTTACCACTGTTTATATGCCTCGGCAATCATGAGGGTGAAAAAGCCTATTTCCTGAAGCAGAATCCCCCGGAAAATATTGCGGTTTATGCTACTTTATGGCGGAAGTTCTATTACCCAAATCCCAGTCCGGGGAGTTTCTATTCGGGCAATCCCGACTCTGAAGGATATGGCATGGGGAATCCCGAAAACTACTACTCATGGACCTGGGGCGATGCCCTTTTCGTAGTACTTGATGTTTACCGGTATGACTGCGATACTTCGGCAAAACCGAAGAACTGGGAATGGACCCTGGGTTCAGCTCAATACACCTGGTTGAAAAACACCCTCGAAAACAGTACTGCAAAATTCAAATTCGTATTTGCCCATCATACCCGGGGCGAAGGCAGGGGCGGAATAGCTACGGCAAAGTATTTTGAATGGGGCGGATATGAAGCAAATGGCACTACCTGGGGGTTCACGACCCAACGCCCGGGCTGGGATAAGCCGATTCACCAGCTGTTCGTCGATAACGGGGTGAATATTTACTTTCAGGGGCACGATCATTTGTTCGCCCGCGAGGTTTTAGACGGGGTGATCTACCAGGAAGTCCCCATGCCCAGCGACTCAACCTACGAGTTAGGGATGAAGGCCAATGCCGGGGCCTATGTTTCCGATACCCTTGATGGCTCGGGTCATTTAAAGGTTACTGTTACTTCAACCTGCGTGAGGGTGGATTTTGTACGGGCATATTTGCCGGCCGATACCATTGGTGGCATTCATCATAACAGGGAAGTGGCTTTCAGTTATACCATCGGGAATTGCCCGACAGGAATACAGGCTAAAACTGGTGTTGCCGAAGTAAAAGTGTATCCTAACCCGGCGAAGGAAAGGATAACTGTAGTTCTCCCCGAGGGCATCGGTCCTGCAGAGATCAGTCTGGTCAATATGCTCGGACAAACGCTGTTGCAGACAAAGTCGACCAGTATCGATGTCGGGGGTTTTGCCGAAGGGGTATATTTTTTACGAATTACGACTGTGGCGTACAAGGGGACTAAAAAAATTATCATCAACCGGTAGGATATGCCCTCAGAACTCCGGAATCCTTCGCTGAATAATTTGCTGATTCCGCGGGTTAAAACTCCCTGTTCATTGAAAAGATTTGCAGGAAAACCCAGGTAAAAATAATTTTGGCAAAATGAATAACTTAATCATCTCCCTATGAAAAAGAGCCTTTTATTGTCAAGCCTTCTCCTCTTTGCTCTGTCAGTTCTTTCCCAGGAAAATTTTATGGTGAAGACTGAAACCAGGTATTGGGATAACTCCAGAACCTTTGCCGGTTATACTTTATTTGGCACAAGAGGAATGACTTACCTGATTGATTTTGAAGGCCATGTTGTACATACATGGTCCATGGGCACAAATCCCCGGTTCACAGAGGCAGGAACCCTGCTTGATGCGGTGGGGGGCAATCCAAGCAATCAGAATATATGGAAAGAACTTGACTGGAACGGGAATACGGTGTGGCAGTATACCGAATCCCGCTCCAATTATCATGGCCACCATGACTTTGGAAAAATTTATAACCCCAAACTCGGTGATTCAACTTTCATATTTATTGCGAATAAGGACCTCACTGCCCAGCAATGTCTTGATGCTGGCTGTGACCCGGCACATAATTATACCGGCTCACAAATGGATGCCATTGTTGAGGTTGACAGACAGGGTAACGTGATCTGGGAATGGTGGTTCTTTAATCATGTTGTCCAGGACATTGATCCCTCAAAGTCGACCTATGGCGTCATTGCCGATACTCCTGGCAGGATCAACCTGAATATTCGGGGGAATCCTGTAAAAAGCGACTGGATGCACTGCAACTCCCTTGATTATAACCTGGATCTTGATCTTATCGTGATCAACTCCGTTCATGGCGAATTTTATGTGATCGATCATGGCAATACATTCATTCCCAATGATCCGGTTGGCAGTATCGCCCTTGCTGCAACTACTGCGGGTGATTTCAAATACCGATTTGGGGATCCTGCCAAATATGACCAGGGAGATCCTCCTTCGGTGCTTGATAACTGGGAGAAAGCAACAGCAGGAAACAAACAGCTGGGAGGATCCCATCACATTCAATGGATAAAGCCGGGACTGCCGGGTGCGGGTAATTTCCTTGTTTTCTGCAATGGACAGAACCTTTTCGAACTCACACCCCAATCGTATATCATTGAGATCAACCCATACCTTAACTCCTCAGGCACCGTTACATCAAATTTCATAAATCCTCCGGATGCGGGGTATAACATTGTGTCGTCGCCCGATCCCAACCTGATGAAGGAGAACAAGAACGTATCAAAACAGATTGTCTGGAGATATTCAAGTAAAAACAACACCTCATTTTACAGTACGATCGGCTCAGGCGCTCAGCGACTTCCTAACGGGAATACGCTGATATGTTCCATGAACGATGGCCATTTCTTTGAAGTTGCGCCCTCCGACACGGCCATCGTTTGGGAATATGTCAACCCCATGACCCGCGACGGGTTAAAGAGAATTAAAACTGATCATTATCCCACTTACAATGGTGTTTTCAGGGCCTACCGCTATGCTGCGGACCATCCGGCCCTGGCGGGTCATGATCTTACTCCCGGTTCAACCATGACCGGCGAACCTCCCGATTACTGGACTCCGGAAGATATAACCGCCGTGCAGGAAAAAAGCCAGACCACATCGCTCAGCGATGATCTGAAACAGAATTATCCCAACCCTTTCTCAACAGGGACCACGATAGGATTCAATATTGTGCAGTCCGCCAATGTCCTTCTGATTATCTATGATCTTTCCGGGAATTATGTGAAGACTCTGATGAAAAAATACTGTCCGAACGGGAATTATTCGATTTACTGGGATGGCAGCAATGACAGCGGATCGAGAGTTGCCAGCGGGATCTATTTATACATTCTGATGGCCGACAACCGCCAACTCAGTAAAAAAATGATTTATAACAGATAAAACCCATATGCAGATTATGTTGAGATTATGGATAAGTGTCATTCTTGCATCATGCAGCCTGCTTGCCGCGGCTCAGAATTTTACCGAAATTCTGGGCCGTCCCACCGCAAATTCAGTCACCATGAGCATTCTGTTTGACCAGAAAGCAGAGGTGTATTGGGAATACGGGACTTCGGGGGGTAATTACAGCATGAAAACCCCGACTTTCACGGCCACTATTGACGCTGCGCTCGAAGCGGTTTTTACAGGCCTTGCACTGGATACACGGTATTATTACAGAACCCGGTATCGTAATGCAGGCAGTTCGGGCGAATTTCTGAACGGAGCTGAACATACTTTCCATACCCAAAGGTCTGCCGGGAAAACTTTCTCATTTGCGGTAGAGGCGGATCCCCATCTTGACACCAACACCATTCCGGCCTCCTATGCACTCACTCTGCAAAACATTTTGAACGCTGGTCCTGATTTCCTGTTCGACCTGGGCGACACCTTCATGTCGGAAAAACTGCAGGCCAAAACACAGGAAAACATTACCTCCCGGCATCTCCTGTACAGGCCCTATTTCGGAGCCACCTGTCATTCGGTGCCGCTCTTCCTGGTCATTGGCAACCATGAAGGTGAAAACGGATGGATCGCAGGTGGTTCACCGGCTACTTTGCCGGTCATGGCTGCCAACACCAGAAAACTGTATTATCCGAATCCCGTTCCCGATGGATTTTATTCGGGAGACAGCATCCCAGAGCCGTATGTGGGCCTTCGCCAGAACTATTATGCCTGGGAGTGGGGAGATGCCCTCTTCATTGTTCTTGATCCATACTGGTATACCAAAGGCAAGCCTGACTGGGGATGGACCCTGGGAGGCGATCAGTATAAATGGTTCAGCAAGGTGATTTCGGGCAGCAAGGCAAAATTCAAATTCGTATTCTGCCACCAACTGGTCGGTGGTAGTGGTAACGATGCAAGAGGAGGCGCTGAGTTTGCCGGTTTATTCGAGATGGGAGGTAAGAACTCGGATCTGACCTGGGGATTTGATGCGTATCGTCCGGGCTGGGAGAAACCGATTCATCAGCTGATGGTTGATTGCCATGCCAGCATTTATTTTCACGGGCATGACCATTTTTTCGGGAAACAGGATCTCGACGGGGTGGTTTACCAGGAACTCCCACAACCCTCTTCAAAGAACATCAACAACGCGAACCAGGCATCACAGTATGGTTATGTGAACGGACTGTTCCTGCCAAGCCGGGGATATCTTCTGGTCACTGTCGGTGATTCCATTGCAACAGTCGAATATATCAAAACATTTCTCCCGGACGAAGAGACTCCCAGCCGGAAAAACGGGGATGTTGCCTATTCTTATATTCTGCATGCAACTCCATCGGCTGTGGAAGAAAAGATTAAGTCGGATCAGGTATATCGGCTTGGGCAGAATTACCCAAACCCCTTCAGCGGAACAACAGCCATTCCCTATGAAATAACACAGGCGGGAACTGTATGCATTAAGGTATATGACGCGCCCGGAAGGGAGGTCAGCACGCTGGTTGATCAATACCAACAGCCGGGGAAATATATTGTAACATTCAATCCCGGAACATCCCCATCTGCAGGCCATATATATTATTACAGGATTATTGCCAGCGATCAGTCTAAAACAATGAAAATGATTTGTATACAATAAACAAAATGGGAGGTGAACTATGTCAGGTACCATGTATAAACTTCTTTTAACAGCGATGATGAGCATGAGCCTTACGCTGTTTCCAACAGTGAACGCTCAGAAACTGGTTCCATTCAAACTGCAGGATACGGGCCAAACCGGCAGTTTCACATCCACCGAAGGGGAGGATTCGGATTACCTCATCAATACTCCTTCATTTACCGATAACGGGGATGGAACAGTAACAGATAATAATACCGGGCTGATGTGGCAGAAAACCGACGGGGGCGAGATGACTTTTGAGAATGCAGCCTCTTACTGCGATAATCTAAGCCTTGGTGGTTTCACCGATTGGAGAGTGCCCAAAGGGATTGAATTGTTAAGCCTCAACAATTACAACCATGTAAATCCTGCCCTGAATACTGTTTACTTTGCGCAGACTCAGGCGCAGTACTGGTGGAGCAGTGAAACCCAGGTGGGTGATCCGGCCAGGGTGTGGGTGGTCAATGCAGGTGGAGGTATAGGCGCTCATCCGAAAACAGAGACCCTGAGCTCCGGTGGTACAAAATTATTTCATGTGAGGGCTGTCAGGAATGCTATATCGGCAATTTCCCCGCCCGCTCATTTTACCGACAACGGCAATGGAACCATAACCGATCATAACACGGGTCTGATATGGCAGAAAATTCAGTCTTCAAACACCATGAGCTGGGAGGAAGCGCTGGCTTACAGCAAAACGATATCCCTCGGAGGCAAGACAGACTGGCGATTGCCGAATGTGAAAGAGATACAATCTCTGAACGATGTTACATTATCAAAACCTTCATTTAACAGGACTTATTTCCCTGATGTGATCACGGGGAATTACTGGTCGTCGACCACCCTTATAAATGCAAGCGAAAAAGCCTGGGATATCAATGTTGATTACGGAATTGTTTCATACAATGTCAAAACGCTCAAGGAGAATGTCCTGCTGGTCAGAGGAGGCCTGGACAACAGCAGTTTAAACATCACCGAAGTTTCTATTGCCGGGGGCGAATATGAGATGGGAGATCATTTCGGCTTTGTTGACCCGCATCACCCAAGCGATGAGCTGCCGTTACATGTTGTAAAGGTTGATTCCTTCAATATGACGCGAACCGAGACTACGAACCAGCAGTTCCTTGAATTTCTTAATGCGTCGAAGCTTGCCGGGTCGATACAAGTGATCGCCAACAAAGTGTACAATACAGGCGACACAAACCTTTTATGTTACACGCATGAATTTGAATCGTGCTACAGCATTTCGTATGACGGAAATGTTTTTTCAATGGCCGATTTCAGGGCCAATCACCCGATGGTTGGGGTCATGTGGTTCGGGGCAGCCACGTTTTGCAACTGGCTAAGCGCACTGAACGGTTTGCAGTCCTGCTATAATCTCAGCACCTGGGACTGTGATTTCACTAAAAACGGCTACCGGTTGCCCACCGAAGCAGAATGGGAATATGCAGGCCGGGGCGGGCATCTCAACCCCTATTATAATTACGAAAATGGAAATACCGTGATTGTTTCTGCAGCCAACCTTCCCAATTCCGGAGATCCATATGAAACAGGAGATTATCCTTTATCAACCCCTGTGGGGTTTTACGATGGAACAATGAAGTATAAAAACGATTACAACTGGCCCGGGAACATGACCGAATACCAGACCACCGACGGTGTGAATGGTTTCGGGTTATATGATATGCAGGGGAATGTTTGGGAACTGATCAACGACTGGTACAGCCAGAATTACTACAGCAGCAGTCCGTATGACAATCCGAAGGGCCCGACCACAGGATTTATCATGCCCGATGGAAAGCCATACCGCGGGATGCGCGGGGGCAACTGGTACAATGGATATGACACCCTTGGTGTAAATGATGGACATTCCAGGGTCTCGAACCGAAACCCATCCTATTACCGTGGCCCCCAGGACCCAAACCATCCATGGTATCATGTCGGGTTCAGGGTGGTGAGAAAGTATTCGCAGATCACCGGTATTCATGAGACAGGATCCCGTGAGGAAGGATCAGCCATTTTGCTGCAAAATTACCCGAATCCATTCAGCCAGTCGACTGTCATAAAATATTACATTCCGGCGACTTCGAGGGTTTCGGTTAGGATATACAGTTCTCTTGGGTTGGAAATTGCCGTGCTGGCCGATGGCTACGCAAACGAAGGCTGGCACACCCTGACCTGGGAGAGCAGTCAGGCTTCAAGCGGCATCTATTATTGCAGGCTTGCCGCAGGTACTCATCAGTCAATAAAAAAATTGGTCGTAATAAAATAACAGGAGGTCAAAATGAAAATCAAACTATTAATTATTGCAATGATCTTAATCCCGCTGGCAGGGATTTACGCACAAACCA